>Ga0180217_1000572_pt1 | contig 55565 bp, 48 predicted proteins | sample eDN3rd37CBELigOP_FD_128521 | JGI IMG/M metagenome (GOLD analysis project Ga0180217, IMG submission 128521) | Enriched Organic Plus compost microbial communities from Emeryville, California, USA - eDNA 3rd pass 37_C BE-Lig OP (version 2) (version 2) ...
CTGCAGCCGTTTCGCGCCTATGCGGATGCGGTGCGGCTCTTCTACCGCAATCCCGTCAACCCGCTGTCGCACACCGTTTTCGGCCGCACCGTTGCGGCCTCGGCCGAGCTGTTCGAGCGCACCACCCGTCGCTACGGCAAGCCGGCCTTCGGGATCGACAAGACGGTCGTGGACTGGAAGGAAGTCGCGGTCGTCGAGAAGGTGGTCTGGTCGAAGCCCTTCTGCAGGCTGATCCATTTCGTGCGCGACCTGCCGGCGCGCCGTCGTTCCGACCCGCGTCTCCTCATCGTCGCGCCAATGTCCGGCCACTATGCGACGCTGCTGCGGGGCACCGTCGAGGCGATGCTGCCGCATGCCGACGTCTACATCACCGACTGGGCCGACGCCCGCATGGTGCCTCTCTCGGAAGGACATTTCGACCTCGACGACTACATCGACTACGTGGTCGAGATGCTGCACGCGCTCGGCCCGGACACCCATGTGATGGCCGTCTGCCAGCCCTCGGTCCCCGTCCTTGCCGCGGCGGCGCTGATGGAAGCGCGCGGCGACCGCTGCGCCCCCTCGACAATGACGCTGATGGGCGGGCCGATCGACACGCGCCGCAATCCCACCGCCGTCAACAAGCTGGCGGAATCGAAGACGATCGACTGGTTCCGCGACAACGTCATCATGCAGGTACCCTGGCCCGCCCCCGGCTTCATGCGTGACGTCTATCCCGGCTTCCTGCAGCTCTCCGGCTTCATGGGGATGAACCTCGATCGCCACATCACGGCGCACAAGACGTTCTTCCTCAATCTCATCAAGAACGACGGGGACAGCGCCGACCGCCATCGCGAGTTTTACGACGAGTATCTGGCGGTCATGGACCTCACCGCGGAATTCTACCTGCAGACGGTGGAAACCGTGTTCATCCGCCATGCCCTGCCGAAGGGCGAGATGACCCACCGCGGAACCCCGGTCGAGCCGGCCGCGATCCGCAACGTGGCGCTGCTGACGATCGAGGGCGAGAACGACGACATTTCCGGAATCGGCCAGACCAAGGCGGCCCACGACCTCTGCGTCAACATCCCGCCGGAGATGCGGGTGCACTACATGCAGCCGAAGGTCGGCCACTACGGCGTGTTCAACGGCTCGCGCTTCCGCTCCGAGATCGTCCCGCGCATCGTCGATTTCATTACCAGCTACGGGCGCGAGAACCGGACTTCCCCTCCGCCCCGCCCGGTGAAGCGCGCCAAGGCCTGAGCCTTCCTTAGGACAGCGGAACAGGCTGCAGGGGCCTCCGCTGTTGCATGGAAGCCGCGCATGCGCACTCGCGCGGTAACCATCACGTCAAGTCGCCCCCTCGCTCGATTGACTCGGCCCGAAGTTCGCCCTTAACCTTTCATTAATACAGGATAGCGAGTGGGCGGATGCAATTCTCTGCGCTGGTGCCTCGCGCCGCGAGGCGTGCCGCGGCGATCAGTCTGTGCCTTGCCGCGGCGATGGCCTCGGGCGGGGCTCGAGCCGACGCCATGCTGACCGGCGGCCTCACTTCACAGCCCATTGGCCACTACGATTTCTGCAAGGCCAACCCATCCGAGTGCTCCATCCGCAGCCGCAAGACGCGACCCGAGCCGATGTCCGGCGCGCTCTGGAGCCTGCTGCAGCGCGTCAACCTGGCGGTGAACCAGGAAGTGCGCCCGATGAACGACCTGGACATCTACGGTCGCGACGAGGTCTGGGCCTATCCCGACGCGGGCGTGGGCGACTGCGAGGACTACGTCCTCGAGAAGCGCAAGCGCCTGAAGGAAAGCGGGCTAGCCCTTGCCAACCTGCTCATCACGGTGGTTCGCAAGCCGGATGGCGAAGGCCATGCCGTGCTGACTGTGCGCACGGACCGGGGCGATTTTGTCCTCGACAATCTCACTGACGTGATCCGCCCCTGGAACGAGACCGGCTATCGCTACCTGAAGCGGCAGTCCGCCGAGCACACCGGCCGCTGGGTCACCATCCGCGAAGGCGCTGCGCCGCTGGTCGGCTCGGTCCAGTAAGAGCGGAAACTCTTCCCCGGGGCGGGCCGAAGCTCGAGTGACGCCGCCGATGAGAAGGGGCGGTAACCGTGCTTCCGACGATGGTGGCGAAGACAATTCCGCGTTTGGACACGTCCGCAGACTCGGCAGCGTGCGCGTGCCTTGGACAATCTCATGGCAGCGATGCAGATCCACCGCCTCCCGTGCCCTCGGGGACGCGAAGCGGCCTGCGCTCCAGCCCCAAGTGATCACGCAGCCCGGGCAAGCTGCTCGCCCGCCATCCGGTAGGAGATCGCCTCGGCGAGGTGGATGCGTTTGACGCTTTCGCTGGCGTCGAGATCGGCCAGGGTGCGGGCGACCTTGAGCACCCGGTGATAGGCCCGGGCAGAGAAGCCGAGCTTCTCGCTGGCGTCGGCCAGCAGGGACTGGCCCGCGTCGTCCGGTCGCGCGACCTCCTCGATCAGCGACGTCGGGCAGTGGGCGTTCGCGCCGATCGCCAGCCCGAAGCGGTCGTAACGCTCGCGCTGGATCGCCCGCGCCGCCGCCACGCGGCGCGCCACGTCCGCGCTCGGCTCCGCGCGGGCCGGCCGTATCAGGTCCGCCGCCGAGACCGCCGGGACCGAGATCCTCAGGTCGATGCGGTCGAGCAGTGGGCCGGAAATGCGCGCCTGGTAGTCGCTCTGGCAACGCGGTCCGCGGGCGCAGCGATAGCCCGGCTCGCCAGCCATCCCGCAGCGGCACGGGTTCATCGCGGCGACGAGTTGGAAGCGTGCGGGGTAGGTGATGCGGTGGTTGGCGCGCGCGATCACGCTCTCGCCGTTCTCCAGCGGCTGCCTGAGCGAATCCAGCACCACCGGCGAGAACTCCGGGAGCTCGTCGAGGAAGAGCACGCCATTGTGCGCCAGCGAGACCTCGCCGGGCCGGATCCTGAGGCCGCCGCCCACCATCGCCGCCATGGATGCCGAGTGGTGTGGGGCGCGGAACGGCCTGCGGTCGGTCAGCCGGCCTCCGGCCAGTTCACCGGCCATCGACGCGACCATCGAGACGTCGAGCAGTTCCTTAGGCGAGAGCGGCGGCAGGATCGACGGCAGGCGCTGCGCCAGCATGGACTTTCCCGAGCCTGGCGGACCGACCATCAATAAATTGTGGCTCCCGGCCGCCGCAACTTCGAGCGCCCGCTTGGCCGTCTCCTGGCCCTTGATGTCGGCGAGGTCGGGCAGGTCGCCGGCCGGCAACGCGACCTTGGCCTGGGGGCGCGACAGCACCTGCGTGCCACGGAAATGGTTGGCGATGGCCACGAGGCTGCGTGGGGCAAGGACGTCGACATCCGCGCCAGCCCAGGCGGCCTCCGGTCCGGACGCGGCCGGGCAGATGATCCCCTTGCCTTCGGCGTTCGCGGCCATTGCCGCCGGCAGCGCCCCGGCGACGGCCGCAATCGTGCCGTCGAGCGAGAGTTCGCCGAGCACGACGTAGCCCGCCAGCATGTCGCCCGGCACCGCGCCGAGGGCCGCCATCAGTCCGAGTGCGATCGGGAGATCGTAATGACTGCCCTCTTTCGGAAGGTCGGCGGGCGCCAGGTTGACGGTCACCTTCTTCGGCGGCATCGACAGGCCGGAGGCATGCAGCGCCGCCTGAACCCGTTCCCGGCTCTCGGCCACCGCCTTGTCGGGCAGGCCGACGATCTGCATGCCGACCTTGCCCGGGGCGACCATCACCTGCACATCGACAGGTACGGCCTCGATGCCCTGGAACGCCACCGTGCGTACGCGCGAAACCATGCCCCGCCTCCCCGCAACGACCGCAAGCGCTACTGTTCGCCGTCGCCAACCAGTGAAACACGGAATGGCGGAAAGAACAATAGGGGAACAAATGCGTGAAGAACGAGGGAGCCCGCCAGACGTCTCTTCAGGGCGGCGAACTCCCTGCCCGATCAGGCGCTGCAGATCATTGCACGCCGAACAGGCTGAGGTCGATCGATTCGGCCATGGCATCGTAGCCCGCCGCGTTCGGGTGCAAATGGTCGCCCTTGTCGAACTCGGCCTTGATGTAGCCGGGCTTGGCCGGGTCCACGACCGTCTTGTCGAAGTCGATGACGCCGTCGAATTCCTTGCTGTTGCGGATGAATTCGTTGACGGCCAGCCGAATTTCCTCCTTTTCCGGCGTGTAGTAGCCCTCGAAGGGCGTACCGGCAAAGGAATCGCCGAACGGGGTCAGCGTCGCGCCGATGATCTTCATGCCGTCGGCATGGGCGCGCGCGATGAGTTGCCGATAGCCGGCGATGATGTCCTCGGCGGTGGGTTCGGGATCGTGCAGCGCAAGGGCCGAGCCGGGCCAGCCGATGTCGTTGATGCCCATCATCAGTACGACCGTGTCGGCACGCGGCTGGTTGAGAACGTCACGGTCGAAGCGCGCCAGCGCATTGACGCCCATGCGGTCGCTGAGCACCTTGGCGCCGGAAATTCCCTGGTTGAGCACCGCGATCGGCGCGCCTGCCGCATGCAGACGCTCGGCCAGCGTGTCCGGCCAGCGGTCGTTGCCGTCGATCGTCGAGCCGTCGCCATCGGTGATCGAATCGCCAAACAGCACGATGGCGCGTGCGTCGTCGTCCGCGTTGACCATGATGCCGGTGAGGAAGACGCGCTGGGTCTGGGTCGACTCGGGCGTGAAATTCACCTCGGCCGTCTTGTCGCCGCTGGCGACATATGCGGTCTGGTGCCCGTCCCAGTGCATGGTCGTGGCCGGCGCTCCTTCAGGGAAGAACAGGCTGACGGAGACTTCCGAAAGCGCCGGGATTTCCAGGTTGACCGGGTCGCTGATCGCCGGCGCGCCCGGCGGGATTGTGATCGACGGGCTGCCGCCGAAGGTCAGTGCGCGATCCGTGCCGGGCTTGATGGCCGCTTCGTCATCGGTCAACGCGATGTGAGCCGCGCCGAGCTTCAGTGGCAGCTTGCCATATTCGTTGGAGACGATGATCCGCACCTGCTCGCCGCCGATGCTGACACGGGCGATCTGCCGGATCGTCTTGTCGTAGTAGTTTGAAGGAAAGCCGAGCGGGAGCGGGAAGTCGGCTTCCCATGCTGGTTGCGGGCTGGCGGACCACGTTCCGATCCAGCCGGCACTCTCAGTGTCGTTTGCGAGCGCTGTGAAGGCCGAGGCAAGCAAGGCACCCGCCAGGGCGGCGGCTAGAACAGTCTTCATGAACGTCCTCCCGTTGCGTGGGGGCACACGCAGTTTTGGTCGGTCTGTTTTCCTGCCCGGGCAGAGGATGATGCCCGTCAGGGAAGACTGTCAACGATCCCTGCCAGATTTGTCAGCGTTTCGCCTCGACCGCGTCCCAGAACAACGCCGCGATATCTGCGCCGCCGAAGCGCTTAACCTCGCGCACGCCGGTCGGCGACGTGACGTTGATCTCGGTCAGCCAGTCGCCGATCACGTCGATGCCAACGAGGATGAAGCCGCGCTCCTTCAGCGAAGGTCCGATGCGTGCGCAGATCTCGCGTTCGCGCTCGGTGAGTTCCGTCTTCTCGGCCCGTCCGCCGACATGCATGTTGGAGCGCGAGTCATGCTCGGCCGGCACCCGGTTGATCGCCCCGACCGGCTCGCCGTCGATCAGGATGATGCGCTTGTCGCCCTGACGCACGTCCTTGAGGTAGCGCTGCACGATGAAGGGCTCGCGGAACATCTGGCCGAACATCTCGAGCAGCGAGGCGAGGTTGCGGTCGGCATCCTGCAGATGGAACACGCCGGCGCCGCCATTGCCGTAGAGCGGCTTGACGATGATGTCGCCATGCGCCTTGCGGAAGGCATCGACCTCGCGAGGGTCCTTGGTGATCAGGGTCTCCGGCATCAGGTCCGGGAACTCGGTGACGAAGATCTTCTCCGGGCTGTTGCGAACCCAGGCCGGATCGTTGACGACCAGCGTCTTCGGGTGGATGCGCTCGAGGATGTGCGTGGTGGTGATGTAGTTCATGTCGAAGGGCGGGTCCTGCCGCAGCAGCACCACGTCCATCTCCGACAGGTCCGTGCGCACCTGCTCGCCGAGGGTGAAGTGGTTGCCCTTCTCGTCGCGCACGACCAGCTCTTCCACATGGGCGATGACCTTGCCGTCGGCGAGCGTCAGCCGGTCGGGCGTGTAGTGGTAGAGCGCATGGCCGCGCCGCTGCGCCTCCAGCGCCAGCGCAAAAGTGGTGTCGCCGGCGATGTTCACCGTCGACACGTGGTCCATCTGGATCGCGATCTTGAGCGGCATGGGGCCTTCCGCAGTGTTCACACAGTCGGACCCCGCATCTACCGGTTCGGCGCGCCGCTGCCAATCGTCAGGGTGGCACGGAGTGGGGCCGCATTTGCGTTGGCGAGTTGCCCCCGGCCGCGGAATATGGACAAGTGGCCGCGCAGAGCCGTAACGATGAGCCTATGAGCGCCTTCACTTCCCTCTACAGTCACGAGTTCCTGCGCGTCGGCACCTGCGTGCCGCGTGCCAGGGTTGCCGATCCGGAGTTCGCCGTCGAGGAAACGCTCCGCCTTGCCGCGCAGGGCGACGCGGATGGCGTGGCGGTCATGCTGTTCCCGGAACTGGGACTGTCCTCCTACGCGATCGACGACCTTCTCTTCCAGGACGCGCTGCTCGATGCCGTCGAGGCCGCGATCCAGCGGCTGGTGGAAGCCTCCAAAGCGCTCCGTCCGGTCCTGGTGGTGGGCGCGCCGCTGCGGCACGAGGGGCGCCTCTACAACACGGGCGTGGTGATCCATCGGGGCACCGTGCTGGGCGTGGTGCCCAAGGCCTATCTGCCGAACTATCGCGAGTTCTACGAGCACCGTCATTTCACGCCGGGCATCGGCGTGGTCGGCGCCGGGATCGAGGTTGCGGGCCATCGGGTCCCGTTCGGTCTCGACCTGCTGTTCCGCTCGCGGGGCTCCGTCCCGTTCACTTTCCACGTCGAGATCTGCGAGGACATCTGGGTCCCGCTGCCGCCCTCGACGCGCGCGGCCATGGCGGGAGCGGAAGTGCTGCTCAACCTCTCCGCCAGCAACATCACCATCGGCAAGGCCGACACGCGCCGGCTGCTGTGCGCGGGGCACTCCGCGAGGACGATTTCGGCCTATGCCTACTCCGCGGCCGGCCCCGGCGAGTCGACCACCGACCTCGCCTGGGACGGCCATGCGGCGATCTTCGAGAATGGCGACAAGCTCGCCGAGACGGAGCGGTTCCCGCGCGAAGGGATCATGGTCACCGCCGACGTCGATCTCGGGCGGCTGCGGCAGGAGCGCATGCGGGTCAACACCTTCGGCGACTGTGCGCGCGCCGAACGCGACGAGGCTCCGGACTACCGCACCGTCGCGTTCCAGCTGGACGCGCCTGCCGAGCCGGTGACCCTGCGCCGCCACGTCGAGCGCTTCCCCTACGTGCCTTCGGACGCGTCGAGGCTCCGGGAGGACTGCTACGAGGCGTACAACATCCAGGTCCAGGGCCTGGCGAAACGGCTTGCCGCGACCGGGCTCAAGCACGCGGTGATCGGCGTGTCGGGCGGGCTGGACTCCACCCAGGCGCTGATCGTGGCGGCGCGCGCCATGGACCTGATCGGGCTGGACCGCAAGAACGTGCTTGCCTTCACCATGCCCGGCTTCGCCACCTCCGACAGCACCAAGGCCAATGCCTGGGCGCTGATGAACGCCCTCGGCGTCACCGGGGCGGAGATCGACATCCGGCCGACCGCGCGGCAGATGCTGGCCGATCTCGGCCACCCCTTCGGCCGCGGCGAGCCGGTTTACGACGTCACCTTCGAGAACGTGCAGGCGGGCCTGCGCACCGACTACCTGTTCCGGCTGGCCAACCAGCGCGGCGGCCTCGTCGTCGGAACGGGCGACCTTTCGGAGCTGGCACTCGGCTGGTGCACCTATGGCGTCGGCGATCACATGTCGCACTACAACGTCAACGCCTCGGTCTCGAAGACGCTGATCCAGCACCTGATCCGCTTCGTGGCAAAGTCCGGCGACGTGAGCGAGGAGACCTCACGCATCCTGTACGCCATCCTTGCGACCGAGATCTCTCCCGAGCTGGTACCGGCCGAGGCGGCGGGCGCCATCCAGTCGACGCAGGCGATCGTCGGTCCCTACGCTCTGCAGGACTTCACGCTCTACTACCTCACCCGCTACGGCTTCCGGCCGTCCAAGATCGCCTATCTCGCGCACCATGCCTGGGGCGCTGTGGATCGCGGCGAGTGGCCCGCCGACCTGCCCGAAGCCGAGCGCCGCGCCTATACGCTGGCGGAGATCAAGCACTGGATGGAAGTGTTCCTGCGGCGCTTCTTCACCAGCCAGTTCAAGCGCTCCACCCTGCCGAACGGCCCCAAGATCAGTTCCGGCGGCTCCCTTTCGCCGCGCGGCGACTGGCGCGCCCCATCGGACGGCGACGCGAAGGTGTGGCTGGCGGAGCTTGCGAAGAACGTGCCCGACGCCTGACCCTCGCCGACGGGCCGGCGGCGGTTCTGCGGCCGAGGCAACGGACGGGGGCGGGGGCTCCTTAAGGAGGTGTCCCCACCCGTTGACCCTGGCGACAGGCCGGTGCCAATCTCGCGCGGGGATAAGCCAAGCGCGGGGAGGACAGGCTCTGTCTGGCGCGGAAGGGGGGCGTTATGGCTTTGTGCAGGCTTTTCGCGGCACTCCTGTTGTCGCTCATGATGATTGCAGGTGCGCGGGCAACTCCCACGATCGAGGGACTGGAAGGGCCTGCCGCCGGCGCGATCGAGCGGGAGATCGGCCGGAACGATTTCGGCGACTATGTCGTGGCCCGCGTCTTCTACGGCGACCTGTCGGGGCAAGGCACCCGCGACGCGCTGGCCTTCCTCACCTATTCGACCGGCGGCAACAGCGAGTCGCTCACCACCTGGGTCTGGCGCGACACCGGCTCCGGCTATGTGCTCGCCAAGGCGCCGTCGCTCGACGAGGTCTATGGCATTGAGCCGCGGAACGTCAGGTTCTCGAAGGGACGCATCGAGGTCACGACCACGGTGCCCAAGCCGGGCGATCCTCGATGCTGCCCGACCGGTAAGAAGACCTTCGTCATCTCGGTTGGCGACGGGACCCTGCATGGGACCGGCGACGATCTTGACGTGCCGATTGTCGAGCAGGGCGGCGACGGCCAGATGGCCAACTGCGCCAGCAGTAAGGTCGCCGGCCTCAAGCCCGGCAGTATGCTTTCGGTGCGGTCGGGACCGGGCACCCAGTACCGGAAGATCGCCGAACTGAAGGCCGGCGAGGTCGTGTTCGTCTATGCGGTCGAAGGCTCATGGGCCGGCGTGGTCTACCGCACGTCGAATGTCACCTGCGCTTCCACAACGACGCGGCCGGTTCCTTACGACAACAAGGGGTGGGTGCATACCGACTGGCTGAAGGAACTGGCCGGCTGAGTCCGGCCGCTATTCCCGACCGCGTGCCCTGGCGACTGGGGGGCTCGACTGCGCCTTTGCACTTGTTCCCGCGAGGATCGGCGATTGCGGTGTCGGTGCCGTCGTCGTAGCCCTTCCATTCGCTGATCGCGAAGGAGGCGCGCCATGGACCGATTCACTGGAGGCTGCCTGTGCGGAGACGTCCGGCTGGTTGCGACAGGGCGCCCCTATCGCGTCGGGCTGTGTCACTGCCTCGACTGCCGCAAGCACCACGGGGCTCTCTTCAGCGCTTCGGCGATCTTTCCCGAGGATGCGGTGACGGTGGAGGGCGCAATGCGCGACTATGGCGGGCGGCACTTCTGCCCCCGCTGCGGCTCGTCCGTCTTCGCCCGCACCGGCGACGAGATCGAGGTGCATCTGGGAACGCTGGACGCGCCGGACCAGATCATGCCGACCTACGAAGGCTGGACCCTCCGTCGTGAATCCTGGCTGCCGCAATTTCCGCTGAAGAGGCGCTATGAACGCGATCGCGAAACCTCAGGTCGCTTCGAGGAGTAGGCAGACCCCACAGGGGTGGGGTGGCCCGCGCCGCGACGACCGCGCCGGCCATCCGCGCCTTCAGATGCTCTGACGCACCAGCACCCCGGCATGGTCGCAGAGCGCCGCGAAGGCTTCCGCGGCGTTCTCGACAGGAAGGGAGCCGTTCAGGGCGGCCTCCACCGCTTCGCGGGCAGACTGGTAGAACGGACCGCGACGGGCATGCGGCCAGTCAATGAGCACCTCGCAGGCGTCCTTCAGCGACGTCACGTCCCGGACCTTGTTCGCACTTCCGGTCTGGACCCTGATCGTGCTCGGGAGAGAGACGTCAGTCATGGTTCGGTCTCCTGCTGTGTCCTGAGAAACGACAGGGGCTGCGCCCGGGTTCCTTGGGGACAGAAAAGGACGCGGCTCGGCAGTCATCCTGCCGCCCGCTCCTGTCGCCCGGTCGCGGCCTTCAAACGGGAGGAGCCGTTCACGAGGAGGCGGCGGGAGCCTGTCCTGACTTCTCGATACGTGCGAGGCTGGCGCGGTAGCGTTCCACGACGGTGGGGTCCTGGTGGAAGACTTCCAGTTCCAGGATCTCCTCGAGCGTGATGCCGGGGAACTGCGGGTAGGCTGTCTTGATCCAGGCGAGGGCGGTCGCGGCCAGATGCGTCTCGCCCAGCTCGGCATTGCAAATCGCCATGTAGACGCGCGCCCACGAGGACGGCGTCGAAATCCTGTCGAAGCTGGCGAGCGCCTCCCGATAGCGTCCCAGGTTCGTCAGGATGATGCCATGGGACTCCTCGAGCCATCCCACTGCGAATGGGTCACGGCGTTGCGCCTGTTCCAGTTCGGCAAGCGCGGCGTCGTACCTGCCGACATAGTTGAGCAGAAGGGCTCGGATGCTGAGGATGAGGGGATCGTTGGGGTTCAGCGCCACGGCGTGGTCGAGGCTGATTTCAGCCTCCCGGAACCGGCGCAGGAACATCAGGGCAAAGCCCTCGGCGAAATGCCCGTAGGCTTCCTCCGGGTCAAGGCGCAGTGCGGCCTTCGCAAGCTGCAGGCCGACGTCCAGGTTCCGCGCATCGCATGACCACCAGAACTTGATCGACTCGACGAAGCCGAGCATGGCGAGCGCTGCGGCAAAGTCCGGATCCAGCTCGACGGCCTTCTGCAGGTAGGGCTCCGCCTGGATCACCGTGTCGTACTGGCTCGCAAGCTGCAGGGCGCGAAGGTAGTTCTCATAGGCCGACATGTTGCCGGTGGGCCTTCCCCCGGCGCGCGACACGATCGCGATTCTTGCCTGCCGCGCCAGGCGGGCCGCAATTGTCTGGGTGATCTCGTCCTGGATCGCGAAAATGTCGTCCAGTCCGCGATCGTAGTGCTCGCCCCACACGTGGGTGACCGACACGGCGTCCGTCAGTTGCACGCTGACCCGGAGGCGCGCGGCGTCCTTGCGCACGCTGCCTTCGACCACGTAGCGAACGCCGAGCGCCTTCGCCACCTCGCCGAGGTCCTGGGTCTTGCCGCGGAGCTGGAAGGAGGAGTTTCGCGCGATGACCACGAACTCCCGGAACCTCCCGAGCTCGGCGATGATGTCTTCAGTGATGCCGTCGCTGAAATAGGCCTGCTCCGGGTCGCCGCTCATGTTCTCGAAGGGGAGGACGGCGATCGAGGGCCGGCGCTGCTCCCGCGCGGCCGGCGTCGCCGGCGAGGGCCTGGGACCGGCATATTTGTAGCCACGGCCGTGCACCGTCACGATCATGTCGGCGGGCAGCAGCTTTCGCAGCGCCGAAATGTGGACCTGGAGGGTGTTCTCCTCGACCACGAGCCCGGCCCAGACCGCGTCGAGGAGTTCCGACTTGCCGATCACCTCGTCCGGCCGGTCCAGCAGCATGGCAAGGATGTCGAAGCAACGCGCGGAAAGATCCAGCTGTCCGGTGGGGCCCAGCAGCATCCGTTCGGTGCGCTTCAGGCGAAAGTTCCCGAAATCCAGGTCCATTGCCAACGGCCCGTCGCTCGCCGGCAGGATACCTCAGGGCAATCCATTTGGCGAACGCAAGAATTGTTCAGTGTAGCCAAAAATTCTTCAGCTTATTGCCAAGGACTTGCAGGGAGACGGGTAGGATCTTGCCGGGAGGGGAGGTCACAATGGCCGACAATACAATACTTCCCGCTCGCCGATACAGCGCTCTGGCGCTCCGCATTCCCTTCAGGATCGCCGCGCCGCTGGCCGCCATGTTCGCCCTGCTTCACCTGGCCGCCAACATGGCCTACGTCGCCCCCTACGCCAGCCTTCACCGCTTACGCCCCGGCGCACCGGACGAGGAGCTGAAGGGGCGGGATCCTGACTGGTGAGCCGGCCCATGGCCTTGATCGGGGCGGTCAGGGCAGAACACCCTGATTTCATCGGCGGCAAGGGTATCATGGCCAAAAACTGAGGCTCCAAAACGGGACTGGGCTCTGGCCGAAACATTCCGCGGAAATCACCGCCGCGTCGGCGCTGGCTCTGCTTGGCCATTCCGCCCGTGCCGTGGCCATTGGTTCGCAGTCATCTTGCCGCGCGGGCACAAGGAGCGTCTGCGCCGGGAGTTGTTCCGTGCGCTGGAGCAGGCAAGTTCGGCGCGAGCGCTGCGTTTCAAGAGCAGTTCGCAGGCGGCCCCACATTTCGCCGAAAAGGCGCCGTAGATTTCGTTCGTTGCTCGCAGGGCCGAATCACTGCCGTTGTCATTGGCCCGTGCCGCAACCGGGAGGTGTAACGATGAAACGCCGCTTGCTGCGTTATGCGCTATTTGCGCTGGTCGTGCTGTCGGCAGGTCCAGTGGATGGCGCATTGGCCAAGTCGCTTCTGGATCCCTGCGATGTCGCCATGGGCAAGAACGCCCCATGTGCAGGTGCAGAATGCGCCTTCGATGCGGATACCGAGCTCGAAGGATCCTGGCAGCGTGTCGGAACGTGCATTCGTGGGTTGCGCGACGCGTGGAGCAAGAATGGCCCTCAGGCCATGGTCCCGGCAGGGGATCGAAAGGCTCCGGTTGCTGATGTGGTGCGTAACACGATCTACCGTGCGATGTCCCAGGGCGGCGGCGGTGCCGCGCTCGCTTCCGACCCCGGCAGGTATGTGCCGCTGGAGGACGTGATCAATCCCGATCTCTCCTTCAAGCAGCCGGTCGTTCGGATCGCCCAACTGAACGATCGCGGCCTTCCTTACACGGCAATGAGCCAGTCTGGTCTGGCGCGCGTCCTCTACTCTTTCGCGCGCCTGGCGGCAGAAGGCGGCTACCCTCGGGCCGAGGCCGATCGGGATGCCTACCTGAAGATCGCAAACGCGAGCATCAAGACCGTATTGACGCCGGTTACCCAGGGCGGGCTCGCGACCACGAATGCGTGTCCGGGCTCGCCGCAGCGCACCTGCAGCTGGTTTCATGCGATCACGCGCAAGGATCGTGCGACGGACCAGGGTGCCACGCTCAACAAGAACCTGCACGCGATCCGGGACCTGATCATCGTGAAGGAAGTTGCCGAAAAGAACCGATGGCCCGTCGATCCGGCCATCGACCGGGCGATCGAGGCAGGCCTCAACCAGCTCTTCCTTTCGCCGGGTCATACGGAAGCCGGACGCCCGCCGAACATGGCGGACTTCCTTGCATCACCAGGCAACGGTCCGAGCTGGGCCTACTATGGTTTCAACCCGTCAGCCCAGCCCCCGAAGGGAGGCTATTTCCTCAAGCAGGAAGGGCGAAACTGCAGTTATCACGACCACGTGCTCGACCTGATGGGTACAATCCTCAAGAAGACCAGGGACACCGACATTGCCGAGGAGGCGCGATCCAAGGCGTTGTCGTGCGATTCTCCGCTACGGAAGATGTACCAGGCACGAATGGAACTCATTCCCGCTCCAACAACGGCGTCGGCGAAGACCAAACCCGCTCAATGGTGCACCAAGACCTTGGACAAGCAGGTCGAGAAGAACACGCGCTTCCTGGCGAAGGCGTTTTCGAAATGTCCGCAGTGATGGAAGACCTCGGCACATTGCCGAGCGCCAGGAAGGGCAAGCCCGCCGAGCGGAAAGCGATCGGCGGGCCCGCAGGATGGGTAGCTGGCTATCATGCCCAGTCGAGTCCCTTGGGTCGGCTCGACAGGGCCTCTACTCAAGAGGAAGGGAGATTATTCGTCGTCTGCGTCCGCAGCCGCGCCCTTCGCTGCCTTCGCCTTGAGGCGGGCTTCGTCCGAGTGGGCGACAACGATCGCCGCGGCCTTGCGCGGATCGGCGATGGAGCCTTCGGCAATGGCTGCCAATACCGCATGGGACAGTCGACGGCGCGCCGACTTTGCCTTTTTCGCATCCGTGATCGTCGAGATTTTCTCGATGCGGCGCTTGATCTGCTTCATCGTCAGTCCCGACCGCCTTTTCGCGGCAGGGCCGACATCGCCGGTGTCATCGATGCTCATAGGGGAAACCTTTCGTGTTTCACTAAGCCGCCCGCGCTTTGCGCGGGCACCGTATCGGGCAGGGAATCTGCCACGGCAGGATCAACCTATTATGCGAGGCTATAGGCGTAAAGCGCGGTTGTGACCTACGGTTGCCTCTATTGCACGACTATAGCCAAGTAGTCTGATTTTCAGGACTTCGTTGCCTGCCGGCCGAAGGACCCTCGCTGGCGACAATGCCGTGCCATCTTCCGGTTCACTCCGGCCCGCTCTGGGCCCTTGTGGCGACAGCCGATATGCAGACGAGTATCCCCGTCCTTCTCCGCCAATCCAGGAGCCTGTAGAGAGGTTCGGCCGGGCCACGGGCGGGAGAGGAATTCCCGAACCGAGAATCGCCAAGGATTACCTATCTGCCTCTGCGGGTTCCGCGTCGGCCGTGGAGCGCTTTCTTGTCCAAGGATCGCATCTTCATGAATTTGGATGTTTTGTCGACATGTTTCCATGTTTTCGCGCATTGAATGTAGATTATGGACATGGCGTCCAAAATCGTAGAATTTTCCTGATGGTCCCGGATTTGCAGTTACATGTAAGAAGATCGTTTGCGCGGTTCGCATGGGAATTTTCCTCATGAGTCAGCTGGGCGCCCTGAAATGAAACGAGGTGCCGATCAAATCGGAAGGATTGGACAAAATGACCGCGAACCTGAATATTACGTCTATAGACGCAACAATAAAGCTTGTGCATGCGTATTTGCAGAATAATCAGGTTCCGTACGACAAGTTCGCCTCCTTTATCAGAGGCGTGAATTCCGCCGTTATTGAAATCGTCAGCCCCGGCGCGGCCGCTTCGACGGCTGAACATCCCCTGGCGGCCGCCGCACCGGTTGGGACCGAGGTGGATGAACTCGTTATTTCCGTCGAAGATGCCGCCGCAGAGCCGGTTACGAAAGCAGCGCCGACCAGGAAGTCGAGGAGGCCCGCACAGGTCTCAGGCGATACTCGGGCAGAGCCTGAAGACGTCGCGGACGCGGCGGAGATCGCGGCTCCGGCAGAAGCCAAGGTCGAACCTGAAACCGAGGGAGCGGTTGAATCCGACGCCGTGCCTGCCTCCGTGCCCGATGGCACGACAAGGCCGGACACCACGATGACGCTCGAGGAAGCTCGAGCCATCGTTGCGGCACGGCGCCCCCGGGGTCGTCCGTCCCGCGAATATTTGACGGCAAAGAACCTTGTCGATTGCGCGAGGCATGACGCCGAGCACAAGGCTTCGGCCAAGCAGCCTGGGGAAACGCCAACGCCCGAAGCGCCCCTGTCGCAGGGGATAGAGGCCGAGGTTCCGAAGAAAAGGAGGGGCGGCCGTCTGGCCAAGGCCGCTCAGGCCGAACGCGTAACGGAGGACGTTTCGCCTGGGCTCGAGCCTGGCGAATCCGTTCCCGTTGAGAAGGAGCCGACCGTGCTCCTCAAGAAGGGCACAGTAGTGATCGACAAGGACGCGGGAGAAGCTCCCCAGGAAGCACCTCAGACCCGTTCGCGTCGCGAGCGCCCCAGCCCACAGGAAATCCGCGAATATTCCTCTCAGGGCGGCCTCTCTGACGACCCGGATGCTCCCAATTATCGCTTCGCCATCCTCGAGCGCGCGCCGGTCGTTCCCATCAACGGCAGCTACACCGACGAGTTCGTCACCTGCCTCCTGGATGGCGTCAAGCGCAAGGTCCTGAAGCGCCACCTGGAAACCCGTTACAGCATGACGGAGGCGCAGTACCGCAGGCATTTCAATCTGCCGCGCGACTTCCCGACCGTGGCACCCGCCTATGCCCGTGAGCGCAGCGCTATCGCCAAGCAGCGCAACTTGGGCAAGAAGCGTGACGATGGCTTCTTCAAGAACCGTGAGGGTACTAGGTTGCCCAGGCGTTCCCGCGGCGCGGGGACGTAGGAACTGATTTTCCGCTGGTCCGAAAGGCCCGGGATGCAAGGGTGGGTGTATCCTGCGCGAACAGGGTCATCCTGTTGCGGCTGAGTTCTGTCGCAACAACGTTACGGCAACGCCCGTGCATGCCAGGTGATGTTTGACCGCTCGGACGCCCCAGAGGCGCCAAGAGAGCCTTGGGATGGGAGCGCCAGTCCAAGGCGCCTCACGGCGTCATGGATCGAGACGACGCCCCATCGCCCTCATCTCCTGTCCTTCAAGGCGCTCAGCAGGGCATCTCCGAGCCCGCCGATGCCCGGCGACGCCGGCTTGCCCTTCTGTCTCGGAGGAGGCGCAGGCTTTGCCGCTCCACCCCTCGAGCCGCCTCCGGCCGCGTGGTCAGGGTTCTTCCTCATCGACAGGGCGATACGCTTGCGCTGCACGTCGACGTCGATGACCTTCACCGTGACGATGTCGCCGGTCTTGACCACCTCCGAGGGGTCCTTGACGAAGCGGTCGGCCAGCTCGGAGATGTGCACGAGCCCGTCCTGATGGACGCCGATGTCGACGAAGGCGCCGAAGGCTGCCACGTTGGTCACCGTGCCTTCCAGTGTCATGCCGACCTTGAGGTCGGTGATCTCGTTCACGCCCTCGGCCAGCGTGGCCGTCTTGAACTCGGGACGCGGATCGCGGCCCGGCTTCTCGAGCTCGGTGATGATGTCACGCACCGTCGGAAGGCCGAACCTGTCGTCCACGAAGGCCACGGGGTTGAGCTTCTTGAGGGTCGCCTTGTCGCCCATGAGCGCGCCGACGGGCTTGCCGCTGGCGGCGACGATCTTCTTCGCCAGATCGTACGCCTCGGGATGGACGGCCGACGCGTCCAGCGGCTCTTCTCCATCCCGGATGCGCAGGAAGCCCGCGCACTGCTCGAAGGCGCGGGCGCCGAGGCGCGGAACCTTCAGGAGATCCTTGCGGCTCTTGAACGGCCCGTTTTCGTCCCTGTAGGCCACAATGGCTTCGGCAAGCGACTTGTTGAGCCCGGATACGCGTGACAGCAGCGCGGCTGACGCGGTGTTGAGGTCCACGCCCACGGCGTTCACGGCGTCTTCGACGGAGGCGTCCAGCGCCTTCGCCAGTCGATAGGAATCGACATCGTGCTGGTACTGACCGACACCGATCGACTTCGGCTCGATCTTCACCAGTTCGGCAAGCGGATCCTGAAGGCGTCGCGCGATCGACACGGCGCCGCGCAGCGACACATCGATGTCGGGCATCTCGGCTGCCGCGATCGCCGACGCCGAGTAGACGGAGGCACCGGCTTCGCTGACGATGACCTTGGTCGGCTTGTTGCCTTCGAGCCCCTTGAGGACTTCGGCGACCAGCGCGTCGGTTTCGCGGCTGGCGGTGCCGTTGCCGATGGCGATCAGTTCGACCTTGTGCTTGCGGATCAGGCTGCTGAGATCGTTGATCGCGCCGCGCAGGTCGTTGCGGGGCGCGAACGGATAGACGGTGTGGGTCGCCACGAGCTTGCCCGTGCCGTCCACCACCGCGACCTTGACGCCCGTACGGATGCCGGGATCGAGCCCCATGGTCGGGCGCGGGCCGGCGGGTGCCGCCAGCAGAAGATCCTTGAGGTTCCTGGCGAACACGTCGATGGCCTCGGTCTCGGCCCTCACCCGCATTTCCGACATGAGGTCGATGTTGAGGCGGGTGGCCAGCTTGACACGCCATGTCCACTTGGCGACGTTCACCAGCCAGGCGTTGGACGGATCGACGTTGTTGCCTTCGATGACGATCCTGTCGACCGGCTTGATGGCCGCCTCGATCTCCTCGTCGACATTGATGCCGAGCTCGATGATGCCCTTGTCCCGCGCCCGGAGCATGGCGAGGATGCGGTGGCCGGCAGCCTTGCTCCAGTCCTCCTGGTGGTCGAAATAGTCCTTGAAGTTCTCGCCCTCGGTTTCCTTGCCCGGGAGAACCTTCGCCCTGACCCTGCCGACGCCTCGAATGTAGTCGCGCAGCTTCTTCGAGACTTCGGCGTTCTCGGAGAACTTTTCGGCGATGATGTCGCGCGCCCCGTCGAGGGCGGCCTTCACGTCCTCCACCTCGGCGCTGATGAAGCCCTTGGCCAGTTCCTCCGGGTCGGCCTTCATGTCTGCCAGGATGGCGTCGGCAAGCGGCCCGAGACCCTTCTCGCGGGCGATGTCAGCCTTGGTGCGGCGCTTCGGCTTGTAGGGCAGGTAGAGGTCTTCGAGCTCGGCCTTCGTCTGCACGGCCACGATCTGGGCCGCGAGCTCGTCGGTCATCTTCCCCTGTTCGGAGATCGAACGGAAGACGGTCTCCTTCCGCTTGTCGAGGTCCCTGAGGTATTCGAGCCGCTCCTCCAGCGTGCGGAGCTGCGTGTCGTCCAGGCCGCCCGTCGCCTCCTTGCGATAGCGTGCGATGAAGGGGATTGTCGCTCCTTCATCGAGGAGTTCGATGGCCGCCGTGACCTGCCTGGGCTGGCAGCCGATCTCCTTGGAGATGATGGCGCTGATGGGCGAGGCAAGGGAAGGCGGGTTCATTGCTGATTCCGTTCGTGCAGAAGCGCCTATGTGGCATGGCTGCGGAAAACTTGAAGCACGAAAACCGATTTCCCACATGTTTTGTGTGAATGTAAAATTTTGTCGCTTGTAGTCGCTGGTAAATATTACCGAAGAAAAAGTTCCGACGGAGTTCGATTTTGTAGGGTCGTTTGTCGGTCCGGCTTGGAAGAATAGGTTTGTCGATGGCGGGAGCCTCTTTCCCAATTTTGGCAAAAGGATGCCATGTGTCGCGGCAACTTGCGGTGCGGATTGGCCGGGACTCGGTGAAAGCGGAAATGGCGATTCGTCTCGGGCGCGGTTGAAGGCAGCGCACGACTGAACCGGCAGGCGCAGCGTCCTGAAACTGCTGAATCTGACTGGATCAGGGATGGTGCCCAGGGGCGGAATCGAACCACCGACACGCGGATTTTCAGTCCGCTGCTCTACCAACTGAGCTACCTGGGCGTCCGGGCGGGCGAGTGCCGCCTGGTCCTTGCTCACCGCGACCACGCTGGCTGGCGGAAGCGGGTGCCTTATAGCACGGCATTTCCCCCTGTCCAGCGCCGTTCGGGGCGAAAAATGCACATAACGATCACGCGTCGTGAGACCGATGGCCGCGCCGGTTTTCTACTGGGCTTGGACGGGGCCAGCTACAGCAATCGGAGGCGGCAACCTGCGGCTCCGGGCCAGGGTGTCCGGCTCGACCTGCGGGCCCAAAGCGTCAGGGAAGCCCGGGCTCGGCAGGTCGAATCCGCGCTTCCTGCCGCGGCCGGAGCCAAGGAGTTGGTGCTGCTGCGTTCGGCGAGCGCGACTTCCGGTCGGCCCTACGCGACAGAACTGGGATGTCCGTCGTCGACCTTTGGACAATCGAAGCGGGAATTTGCCGAAAGATCGGAAAGGCAGCCGTTGCGCCTGAGCTTGTCGCGGCGGCAGGCAGGAGGGAAAGTTCGCGCGAACAAGGTCGCCGCGTTACCGCGCTGGGCCTCGAACGGCTGGAACGCTGACCACAGGAGCCGGAATGTGAGTGCCCGGGTTCGACCTGCCTGCGGTGGCGAGCGGGTGCGAGAGCCCTCGCGTAGTCCGTGCGACGCTGGCTACTGTTCGCGGTCCTGCGCGTCCGCGTCGGGGTCGGCGGGTTCGCCGGGAATCACATAGGCGCCCGAGAGCCAGCGGTTGAGGTCGATGCTCTTGCAGCGCGGCGAGCAGAAGGGATAGCTCTCGCGCACCGAAGGTCGCCCGCATTCCGGGCAGGCGCGCCGCGCCCTGAGCGGGGCCACCTTGTCGTCGCTGCTCACGCGACGTTCCTCGCTGCCGTCCAGTTCGCCTGGACAGGATAGCCTTCACCGGCAAGCAGCGACACGGTCTCGTAGAGTGGCAGTCCGACCACGCTGGTGTAGGAGCCGATCAGGCGCACGACGAAGGCGCCGGCGAGCCCCTGGATGGCATAGCCGCCGGCCTTGCCGCGCCATTCCCCGGAGGCGAGGTAGGCGGCAATCTCCTGACGCGACAGCCGCTTGAAGCGGACCCGGCTTTCCACCAGCTTTTCGCGGAACCTGCCTGTCGGCGTTGCGAGGCAGACCCCGGAATAGACGCGGTGCGCCCGGCCGGAGAGTAATTTCAGGCAGTTCTCGGCGTCCTCGTCGGTGTCCGCCTTCGGCAGCACGCGACGGCCGACGCACACGACCGTGTCCGCCGCCAGCACATAGGCGCCGTTGAAATCGGCCTCCGTCCCGAGCGAAGCCAGTGCCTTTTCAGCCTTGGCGCGCGCCAGCCGCTTTGCGAGCGAGCGCGGATGTTCGGCGCGGCGCGGCGTCTCGTCCACATCGGCAGGCAGAATACGGGCGGGCTCGATGCCGGCCTGCTGGAGGAGCTCTATGCGGCGCGGGGAGCCTGAGGCCAGGACCAGGGGATGTGTTGCGGCCATCTGCTGCAGCGGCACGGCAACCCGCTCACTTGAAGCGGTAGGTGATGCGTCCCTTGGTGAGATCGTAGGGCGTCATTTCGACCAGCACCTTGTCGCCGGTCAGAACCCGGATGCGGTTCTTGCGCATGCGCCCAGCCGTGTGGGCTATGATCTCGTGCTCGTTCTCAAGCTTAACGCGGAACATGGCGTTTGGCAGCAGTTCGGTGACCACCCCCGGAAATTCGAGGACTTCTTCCTTCGGCATACTCGACCTTCGGTGAGGTTGGATTCCGGGGCGAGCCCCGAAAAAGTGCGCGGAACCTATAGTACAAAGCCTCGCCTGTGAAGAGCGGCGAAGGTTGTGTTACGCATTCAAGAGGCCGAAACGCTCGCGCAGCCGCGCCTTGATGCGCTCGCGCACCTCCCGGTAGGCGCCCATGATGCGTTCGCGCGAGCCGGTGGCGACCGTCGGATCCGGCATCGGCCAGTATTCGACCTCGACCGCGAGCGAACGGGTGAGCTCCAGCGCCGCGTGGTGGGCCTCGGGAGCGAGCGTGATGATCAGGTCGAAATAGTCGTCCTCCAGCTCGGCGAGGATGCGCGGCTGCCAGTCCGGCATCGCGAGTCCTTCCTCCGCCAGCACGGAGTCCACGAAGGGGTCGCGCTCGCCCTTCCGCACCCCGGCCGAGGCCAGGTAGACGTGCGGGGGCAACAGCTTGCGCGCCAGGACCTCCGCCATGGGCGAGCGGACGGAATTCATGCCGCACATGAACAGGATGGACCGAGGCAGGTCGCGCGAGGTGCTCTCAGCCACGCCAGTGCAGCACACAGATGAGGGTGAACACGCGGCGGGCGGTGTCGAAGTCGAGTTCGATCTTGCCGGCCAGGCGGTCGAGCAGGGTCTGCGAGCCATCGTTGTGGAGGCCCCGACGCCCCATGTCGATCGCCTCGATCTGGCTCGGCGTGGCGGTGCGGATGGCTTCGTAATAGCTCTCGCAGATCAGGTAGTAGTCCTTCACGATGCGCCGGAACGGCGTCAGTGACAGGATATGGGTCACGACCTCCTCGCCGTTCTCCCGCGCGATGCGGAAGACGAGTCGGGAATCCACCAGCGACAGACGCAGACGGTAGGGGCCCTGGCCGGTGTCCCCGACGGGCCGGAAGTGGTTCTCCTCGATCAGGTCGAAGATGGCGACCGCCCGCTCGTGCTCGATGTCGGGCGTGGAGCGCCCGATCGATTCGTCGAGCTCGACGTCGATCAGCCTGGCTAGGGTGCGATCGGCCATGCGCCCACGACTTCCGCGTCCCGTCTCCTGGCCTGCGCTCCCCGCCGCGACATGCGGTCAGGGATGATCAGGCCCCTCCAGCCGGACCGCGACGGACCGGCCATGCGCTTCCAGCCCCTCGGCCTTCGCCAATGCGATAGCGGCTGGCGCCAGAAGCCGCAACTGTTCCGGCCCGAGCTTGAGGATGGAAGTCCGTTTCATGAAGTCGAGGACCGACAGGCCGGACGAGAACCGCGCCGAGCGCGCCGTCGGCAGGACGTGGTTGGATCCGCCGACATAATCGCCGATGACTTCCGGCGTGTGGCGGCCGAGGAACATCGCGCCGGCATTGGAAATGCGCGCGGCCAGCGGCTCGGGATCGTCCAGCGCGATCTCCAGGTGCTCGGCCGCGATGCGGTCGGCCAGCGGCACCGCCTCGTCGAAATCGCGCACGAGGATCACCGCGCCGAAATCGCGCCAGCTCGCGGCGGCGGTCTCGGCCCGCGACAGCAGACGAAGCTGCCGGTCGACAGCGGCCTCGACCGCCTTTCCGAAGGCGGCATCATCGGTGATGAGGATGGACTGCGCGGCCGTGTCGTGCTCGGCCTGCGCAAGCAGGTCGGCCGCGATCCACTCGGGATCGTTCGCGCCGTCGGCGATGACCAGCACCTCCGACGGGCCGGCGATCATGTCGATGCCGACGGTCCCGAACACCTGCCGCTTCGCTGCGGCGACATAGGCGTTGCCGGGGCCGACGACCTTGGCGACCGGGCGGATGGTCTCGGTGCCGTAGGCGAGCGCGGCGACCGCCTGCGCGCCGCCGATGCGGTAGATTTCCGAAATGCCGACGAGGTCGGCCGCCACCAGCACCAGCGGATTGATCGTCCCGCCCGGCGCCGGAACCACCATGACGATGCGCTCCACGCCGGCGACGCGGGCCGGCACCGCATTCATCAGGACGGAGCTCGGATAGGAGGCCGTGCCGCCCGGCACGTAGAGCCCGACGGCGCCGACCGGCGTCCACCGGCCGCCGAGCTCGACGCCGATGCCGTCGCGATAGCGGTCGGAGGCAGGCAGCTGGCGCTGGTGGTGCGACAGGATGCGCTGGTGCGCGAAGCGCAGCGCCTCGACCGTGGCCGGATCGGCGGCCGCATACGCCGCCTCGATCTCCTCGCGCCCGACGCGCAGCGTAGCGGCGGTGACTTCGGCGCGATCGAAGCGTCGGGTGTAGTCCACGAGCGCGGCGTCGCCGCGCTGCCGGACGTCGGCAATGATGTCGCGCACCGCCGCATCGACGTCGGCCGATACCTCCCGTTTGGTCGCCAGGAACGCGCCGAAACGCGCCTCGAAATCGGCATCCGCCGTGCTGATGGTGATTGCCACCCTGAACCTCGTCAGATCTTGTGTTGCGGGCGCGAGGACGCCTGCCAGGCGCCGCCGAGATCGGCGAGGCGCGCCTCGATGCATTCGGCCTCGAGCCGGATCGTCGCGTCCGCCGAAAAGACCAGTTCGATCGTCCCGGACGGTGCATCTCCTGCTTCGAAGCGGATCGCCAGAAGCGAGAGCACCTCCTGCGGCTTTTCCTTCGGCACGCCGCTGCTGCGCACCGCCGTGACACGCCCGAAATCCAGCACGCTGTTGCGCCGCTCCGGCGTCCGTGAACGCCCCTCCCAGACGTAGCGGTAGAGCGGCATGATGAAGCGCGCGGTCTTGGGGTCGTAGCGCAGGTCGCCGACCTTCATCACGGCATCCTGTGCATGCGAGGACAGGATCGTCAGATCCTCCTCATCCAGCGCGACCAGCTTGAGCAGTTCCATCCCGGTAGGACTCCGACCACACCCGGGCTAACTAGGCGGAGTTGGCGGCGGCTGCAACCGTGCGGAGTCGGCCAGGACGGATTCCGGCCGTCCGCGCGGTCAAGCAGCAACCGGTCAGGAGCTCAGGCGCTCGATCTCGGCGCCGCAGCCGGAGAGCTTTTCCTCGAGCCGCTCGAAACCGCGATCGAGATGATAGACGCGGTTGACGATGGTCTCGCCCTCGGCCGCAAGCGCGGCGATCACCAGCGAGACCGACGCGCGCAGGTCGGTCGCCATGACCGGTGCACCCTTCAGGGCCTTGACGCCCTCGACCGTAGCGGTCTGGCCGGACAGGGTGATGTGGGCTCCGAGGCGCGCGAGTTCCTGCACATGCATGAACCGGTTCTCGAAGATCGTCTCGGTGATGCGCGACCGGCCCTCGGCCTTGGTCATCAGCCCCATGAACTGCGCCTGCAGATCGGTGGGGAAGGCCGGGAACGGCGCCGTGGTGACGTCGACCGGCTGGATGCCCTGGCCGTTGCGCGTGACACGGATGCCGGTGTTGGTCGGCTGGATCTCCGTTCCGGTCTCGGCGATCACGTCGAGCGCCGCCTGCAGCAGGTCGGCGCGCGCCCCCTCGAGCATCACGTCGCCGCCGGTCATGGCCACCGCCATGGCGTAGGTGCCGGTCTCGATGCGGTCCGGGATGATCTTCTGGCGGGCGCCCGCCAGGGACTCCACGCCCTCGATGGTGATGGTCGAGGTTCCCGCCCCCCAGATCTTGGCGCCCATAGCCGTGAGGCATTCGGCGAGGTTGACCACCTCCGGCTCGCGCGCGGCGTTCTCAAGAACCGTCTGGCCGCGGGCAAGTGTCGCGGCCATGAGCAGCACGTGCGTGGCGCCGACGGAAACCTTCGGGAAGACGTAGCGGTTGCCGGTGAGGCGGTTCCTGGCCTCGGCCAAGACATAGCCGCCCTCGACGTCAATATTCGCACCGAGCGCCTGGAGGCCTTCGATGAAGAGGTCAACGGGGCGCGTGCCGATGGCGCATCCGCCGGGCAGCGAAACCTTTGCCGTCCCCATGCGGGCGAGCAGCGGGCCGATTACCCAGAAGCTGGCGCGCATCTTGGAGACGAGTTCGTAGGGCGCGGTGGTGTCGACGATGTTCCGGGCCGTGAAGTTGATGGTGCGGGAATAGCCTTCCTGCTGCTTCTCGCGCCGGCCATTGACGGAATAGTCGACGCCGTGATTGCCGAGGATGCGGATGAGCTGCTCGACGTCGGCCAGGTGCGGCACGTTCTCGAGCGTGAGCGTGTCGTCGGTGAGCAGCGACGCGATCATAAGAGGCAGGGCGGCGTTCTTCGCCCCCGAGATCGGGATGCGCCCGTGAAGCTTGTTACCGCCGACCAGCCTTATCCTGTCCATGAAACCCCGCTCTCTCGCGCACGAATCACCGTGCCGCTCCGATCCGGCTGAATACCGCGCCATAGCGCAGCTTGGGCCCGGGTGGAAATGCGCCCCTGGCGCCGCAGCCTCCGCCACTGATCACGCGATTGCGAAGAAACTGTGTTCAGGCGTCCTGGCGATCGCCGTCGGCCGGATGCGCACCGGACTGCACCTGCGTGCCGTCCTTCGGCCGGTCCGCGCCCGAAGCCGCCTGGGCGCTGCGCTCGCGCGCCTGAGCCTTGCGCCGCGCGAGATTCGCGCGCAGCTCCTGGGCAAGCCGCTCCGCCCTGCTTGTCGCCCCGGTCTTGTCCTCTTTCCTGCCAGCCATCGTCTTGTCCGGCGTCTATTGCTTGTGACCCGCGATTTCCACACCCGCCTTCTATTCATACGAGCTTCCGCCGCAAGCGCGAACCGCCATTTCCGCAGGGTCAGCGGCGATCCGCACCCCGCGACGAGATGAGCCAGAGCGGAACGCCTTGCGCTCGGCGATTCGATGTGGCAGAAGCCGCCGCAATTGATCGGCTGCGGTAGCTCAGTGGTAGAGCACTCCCTTGGTAAGGGAGAGGTCGAGAGTTCAATCCTCTCTCGCAGCACCATCAATTCCTCAACGAAATCAATGCCTACAGGATCGTTCGGTTAGAACAAACCGAGTGCGCTTCGGCATACCCTAGACCTACTTTGGTGGCATTGCTGGGGGAATGCTGGGGAATTTGTTCTCGTTGCGTTCTCTCCGACGGCTTCCCCTGCCTATTAGGATTACCGACCCGACCCTCTGCTTTTTTGGCCGCCGCCGCGAGCGCTCTCGGCGTTGTCACGTTTCGCGGGCGTGAACCGGCCGCAGCGGACACCGTCCTCTTGCGGATTCTGACGCGAACTTTCCCGGGCCGAAGCCGCGCGCCTTCACCCTTCAGTTCCTACCCGCTGAGTGATTCGGGGGCCTCTTCGTCCGGCCCCGGCTGACGCTCTATTGACGTGCCCATGTAGCAGGTCTACTGGTACATCAACCGGACCACTGGAACGTGCCGGTTGGGGGAGGAGATGGATTTCCGCGCGATCCTGACGGAGGAAGGCGGCTCGTTCGGCGGCGTTCCGAAGCAGTCGGTGAAGGATTTCGTGGTCCAGAAGATCGCGACGCTGATTGCGACGGGAATCCTGGACGTGGGCGATTCCCTGCCGAGCGAGCGGGAATTGGCGGCGGCGCTTTCAGTCAGCCGCGAGACGGTGCGCGGCGCGATCCTGATCCTTTCGACGCGTGGCATTCTCTCGGTAACGCACGGGACGCGCACGGTGGTCGTCTCGACCGACGTCGGCGACCTCGCGGTCCAGTCGGCGCGCTATCGCGACATTTCCCGGTACAGCCTCGAGGACGTGCATGAGGCGCGCCTGCTGATCGAGGACAAGGTGGTGCGGGCCGCGGCCCAGCGCATCGAGCCGGCCACGGTCACCATGCTGCGCAAGTCCATCGAGGCGCAGGAAGCCGCGATCGACGACCCGGTGCGCTTCCTCATCTGCGATCGCGAGTTCCACATCGCCATCTACCGGGCCAGCGGCAACGCCGCCCTGGCCGACATGGCGGCTGATCTCTACTCCTATCTTCTCGACTACCGGCGCAGGGCCGTCGCCCAGCCGTCGAGGATCGCGACGAGCATAGCCGACCACCGCGCCATCCTTGCGGGGCTTGCGGCGCACGACTCCGAGGCGGCGGCGCGCGCCTTCGCCGCGCACGAAACCCGCATCTACACCACGACAAGACAGCTTTTCGCGCAGTCCCCGCACGAGGGATAGGAGGGGACTGCCGGAGGACCTTTCAGCAAAAACCAGGAGGAGTTCAATGCTGACAAGACGCCTGTTCGCCACACTTACCATCGCCGGCGCCACCGCGCTGGCCGGCCTCGCCGGCACCGCAAGCGCGGCGCTCGCCCAGTCCAAGGAGCTGGTCTACCTGACCCCGGGCCTAGACCTCGCCTTCTGGCGCTATCTCTCCAAGGGCGTCGAGAATGTCGTCACCGCGGAGGGCTACACCTACCAGGCGCTGGATTCGGGCAACAACGCCCAGACCCAGCTCAAGAACGCGAAGGACGCGATCGCGCGCGGTGTTGCCGGCATCATCATCTCGCCGACCGACAGCTCCACCGCGCCTGCCGTGCTCGACCTCGCCAAGCAGGCCAACATCCCGGTCGTCATTGCCGACATCGGCACCGACAGCGGCGACTACGTCTCCTTCATCATCTCCGACAACTACCAGGGCGCCAACGGCGTCGGTAAGGCCCTGGCGGAAGCGATGAAGGCCGCTGGCAAGCAGGACGGCAGCGTCGGCATCGTCGGCATCAGCCAGGCCCGCCTCAACGGCCAGGCCCGCACCAAGGGCTTCAAGGACGCGATGGCGGAAGCAGGCATCACCAAGGAAGCCGGCCTGCAGCAGATGCAGACCTACACTGCTGACGAGACCTTCAAGTTCACCCAGGACATGACCACCGCCAACCCGGACATGAAGGGCATGTTCATCCAGACCGACGGCCCGACGCTCGGCGCCCTGCAGGCGCTCAAGGCGGCGCGTCTCACCGGCGAGGTCCTGGTTGCAGGCTTTGACGGCGTTCCGGAGTTCGTGCCGCTGCTGCAGTCGGGCGAGCTCGTCGTCTCGGGTATGCAGCAGCCTTACCTGATGGGGCAGGAATCCGGTCGGGCCATGATCGCGCACCTTTCGGGCAAGACGCCGGAGAAGGAAATCCTGGTGCCGATCAAGATCGTGACCAGCACCAACATCGAGCAGGAACTCCCGATCATCAAGGAGACGGTGTTCGCCAACGAGATGTGATGGCGACACCTGCCTGACCGATCCATGTCCGGGAGCGCTTGCTCCCGGACGCTTTCCGGAATTCCGCAGCACATGTCAGACAGCACGAACCGAGAGCCCTTGCTCGTTGCCCGCGGGGTGACGCGCGTCTTCGGCGGCGCCCATGCGCTGAAGGACGCGACGATGACCTTGCGGCGGCACGAGATCTGCGGGCTCCTCGGCGCCAATGGCGCCGGCAAGTCGACGCTCTCCAGGATCATCTGCGGTCATCTGCCGCCAACTTCGGGCGAGATTCTCTACAAGAACGCCCCGCTCGTCGTGGGCTCGGCGCGCGATGCGCTCCGCTCCGGCATCGCGCTGGTGGCGCAGGAAACCAGCCTGGCGCCCGACATGAGCGTGCTCGAGAACATCTTCCTTCCGAGCTACGCGATGCCCGGCCGCCTGTCCTTCGCGCAGTTGCGGCAGAAGGCGCAGGCGATCCTCTCCGAACTCGGCCACGACCACGTGCTGCCGCTCGACATGGAGGTGCGCCGGCTCTCGGCCGCGCAGCGCCAGCTCGTCGAGATCGCCAAGGCGCTGGCCCTAAACGCCGATCTCGTCATCTTCGACGAGCCGACAGCCTCCCTCTCTCCCACCGAGGTCGACGCCCTGTTCGACATCATGGCGCGGCTGAGGGACAGCGGAAAGGCGCTCGGATTCGTCTCGCACCGGCTCGAGGAAGTGTTTGCCATCACCGATCGCGTCACCATCCTGCGGGAGGGGCGGACGGTCGCCGAGGGCGTGCCCACGGCGGGGCTGACCCAGGCCGACATCATCCGCCACATGGTCGGGCGGGACATCGGCAATGTCTATCGCAAGGCGCCGGCGGCAAGCGCGGCGGGGGAGCGGCCGGTGGCGCTGGAGGTGAGGGGGCTCTCCGCTCCCCCCGCGGTGCGCGACGTCTCCTTCGCCGTGCGCAAGGGCGAGATCCTCGGCCTCGGCGGCCTCGTCGGCGCGGGCCGCTCGGAAAGCGCGGAGGCGATCTTCGGACTGCGCCATCGAAGTGCCGGAAAGGTTCTTGTGGGCGGCAGGGAGATACCGCCGAACAGCCCGATTGCCGCAATCCGCGCCGGGCTCGGCATGGTCGCAGAGGACCGCCGCGCCCAGAACATCGTGCCGGACATGAACGTCGGCGAGAACCTCTTCCTTGCGCAGATGGGCAGGCACAAGGGGTTCGGCCGCGGCCACGCGGCGCGCCGCAAGCAGGCGAGGGAGCTGATCGAGCGCCTCGGCCTGCCTGCCGACCGCATGGATGCGAACCTGCTGCATTTCTCCGGCGGCATGCAGCAGAAGGTCATCATCGCGCGATGGCTGCTGATCGAGCCGGAAGTGCTGATCCTCGACGAGCCGACCAAGGGCGTCGACATCGGCACCCGCCAGACGATCTACGAGCTGCTGCGCGAGGTTGCCGAACGCGGCATCGCCGTGGTGGTCATCTCCTCCGATTTCGAGGAACTGCTGGGTGTGTGCGAGCGCATCGTCGTGGTCAGCGACGGCTACACCATCGCCGAACTGCCTGCTTCGACCCTCAGCGAGGAGAGCCTGACGCTGCTGGCGGCACCGCGAAGCTCGGCCGAGCGCAACGCCGCGTTCCTGCGCGATCTGGTCGCCAGCCACGGCGGCACCGCCTTCTGGGGACTGATCGACGACGATCGCTTCGTGTGCCTGTCCGTCGCCGAAGCGGGGGCGAAGGAAGCGATGGGGCTTGCCGCCGGGCACGTCTACCTCGCCCGCGAGACCGCCATCCCGGTTGCGCTCGAACGGCGCGGGCCGGGCTTCGTGACCGAGGCGGACGGCCGTTCCACGCTGCTGACGCGATTGTCCAACCGCAGGGGCCACGATCTCGGCTGGATCGGCCTCAGCCTGCCGCCGGGTTCGCGGCTGCCTGACCCCGGATCCCTTTCCGCCCGCATGGCGGGCCTGTTCGAAACGCCTCAGGACGCAGAGATCGACGCATGAGCACGCCCAACCGATCCCTGGCGATACGCAAGCTCGCCAACACGCTGGAGTTCCGGATGCTCGGACTCGCCGTCGTGCTGGCGATCATCCTCTCCTTCATCTCGCCGCACTTCTTCACCGAGCGGAACGTCTTCAACATCCTCGACCAATCGGTGGTGCTGGGCATCGTCGCGGTCGGGATGACGCTGGTGATCCTGACGGGCGGCATCGATCTCTCGGTCGGCTCCGTTGCCGGCCTGACGGGCATCATCCTCGCGCTGCTCCTGAAGGAATTCCCGATTCCGGTGGCGATCGTGCTCGCGATTGCCTGCGGAGGGCTGATCGGGCTGTTTTCCGGCGTCCTCATCGCCGTGTTCGGGCTGGCGCCCTTCGTGGTGACGCTCGGCGTGATGGCGATGGGGCGCAGCCTCGCCTACATCGTCTCCGGGCAACGCTCCATCTCGGGCCTGCCCATGGGGCTGCAGGACATCGTCTACACGACGGTGCTCGGCATTCCCACCAACGTCATCTTCCTGATCGGGCTCTACATCGCCACCTGGGCATGGCTGACCTATTCGAAGGGCGGCCGCACCATCTACGCGGTCGGCTCGAACATCGAGGCCGCGCGCGCCGCCGGCCTGAACACGCGTTTCTATTCGATCTTCCCCTATGTCGCCTCCGGCGCGCTGGCAGCGACCGCGATGACCTTCTCTCTGGCGCAGATCATGTCGGCCGACCCGATCGGCGGCAACCAGCTCGAGCTCGACGCCATCGCCGCCGTGGTGATCGGCGGGGCCAGCCTCTATGGCGGACGCGGCTCGATCTTCGGCACGCTGATGGGCGTCCTGATCATGGTGATGCTGCGCAACGGCCTCAACCTGCTCGGCGTCTCGCCGTTCTGGCAGGGCACGGCCATCGGCGCGATCATCATCCTTGCCCTGCTCGCCGAGCGCCTCATCACCTGGAGATCACGCCGCGTCTGAAACGTGAGAACGCCATGACGAAACCCGACCCCTCCCGCGCCATCCGCCTCTACGGCACTGAGGAACCGCCTGCCGAGGAGCGGCTGCTGAAGGCCGGACCGCTCAGCGTCCTTTTCGATGGCGCGAACCTGCGCGACATCCGCATGAACGGCGAGGAGGTCATCCGCGCCGTCTCCTTCGTGGTCCGCGACAAGGACTGGGCGACGCTGATCCCGGAGATCTCCGATCTCCGCATCGAGGAGGAGGGCAGTCGATTCCGGATCTCCTATCGCGCGGGTGTCGCGGCCAAGGGCGAACGCTTCGCCTATTCCGTGGCGATCGACGGCAGTGCTGACGGCGTGCTCACCTATGCCGGTCGGGGCACGACGCAGACCGGGCTTCTTACCAACCGCACGGGGTTCGTCGTCCTGCATCCGATCGAGGGCGTCAGCGGATCGCCTGCGACGATCATGCACACCACTGGCGAGAAGGTCGAAACCCGGTTCCCGGTGGAGATCGATCCGGTCCAGCCGATGATGGATTTGCGCGAGATCATCCACCACACGCCTGGCGGCCAGCGTGTGAGCTGCCTGATGGAGGGCGACACCTTCGAGATGGAGGACCAGCGGAACTGGACCGACGCCTCGTACAAGACATATGTCCGGCCGCTTGCGCTGCCGTGGCCCTACCGTATCGAGGCCGGGGAAGTCGTCGAGCAGAAGATCACCCTGACCGTCACGGGCTCGCCGAAGACCTCGTCGCGGCAGGCGGGCGTCGGCGTGGCCGTGGCGCTGGGCGAGCCGCAGGGCAGCGTGCCGCCGCTCGGGGTGGGACTGCAGCCGGAAGATGCGCCCGCCGCCCTCGATCATGGGGCGACGCTCCGCGGGCTGGGCGCCGCGCATGTGATCTGCCACCACGATCCACGGCGCGGCCACGGGCGCGAGACGCTTGGCCGGCAGGTCGAGGTGGCCGCGGCGATGGGCGCCGAGGCCTGGCTCGAGGCGGTGATAGAGCATGTGGACGACGGTGGCGCCGCGGCGGAAATCGCTGCCCTGGGCGAGGTAGCGGCCAGTCTTGGCCATCCGTTCACGACGGTGATGGTCTCGCCGGCTCCCGACCTCAAATGCACGCTGCCGGGCAGTGCCTGGCCGCCGGCGCCGGATGCGGCGAAGCTCTACGCCGCAGCGCGCAGGGCCTTTCCGAAGTCGCGCATCGGTGGCGGCATGTTCAGCTTCTTCACCGAGCTGAACCGCAAGCGTCCGCCGACCGAGGCGCTCGACCTCGTGACCTTCACCACCGCGGCGATCTTCCATGCCGGCGACGACCGCTCGATGATGGAAACGCTCGAGTGCCTGCCGCACATCGTCCGCACGCTGCCCACCATCACGAGGGGACTGCCCTATTCGGTCGGCCCGTCGGCGATCGGATTGCGCGACAACCCCTATGGCGAAGCTCCGGTCGCCAATCCCGGCAACATCAGGCAGGCGGTCAACTTCAACGACCCGCGCCAGCGCGGCATCATGGGGGCGGCCTGGAACCTGGGCTATTTCGCCGCCTTCGCGCGGACCGCCGACGCCATTGCGCTGGGCGGCGCGGTGGGGCCGTTCGGCGTATTGTCCGTGCCGACATCCTTCCCGCAGCCCTGGTTCGAGGGCCGGGGCGAGCTCTATCCCGTCTGGCACGTCCTGCGCGGTTTGGCGAAGCTCAGGGGCAGCCCGCTCCTGTCGCTGCAGTCATCCGTTCCGGGAGCCGTCCGTGGCCTCGCCGCCACCACGCCCGACGGGACGGAGATCTGGCTCTGCAATCCCTCGCCGAACAGGCTGGAGGCGACGCTTCCGGAAGGCTTTGGGGCGGCTGCCGTCCTGGACGCGGCCTCGTTCGTCGCGGCAAGCGAACGGCCGGACCTGCTCGACAGGCTCGAGCCGCTGGCATCGCGGACAGTTTCGCTCGATGCCTACGCGGTGGTGCGCGCTCGCAGGCCAAGCTGAGGCCGAGACGAGGCGTGCCTGTGTGGGAGGAGGCGGCAGCCCCCGGCCCGACAACGGGCTGCTACGGAGCGCGCGTGTCGGCCTGGGCGGTCTTGTCGCGCAGGGTCTCGAAGCGGCGGTAAGAGCGGGTGAGATGCAAGCGCATGGCCCGCCGCGCCGCGTTCGGGTCGCCTGCCGCTATTGCGGCGAGGATGATCTGGTGCTCGTCCTGCATCCGGTCGGCGTGGTTCTCGCGCTGGCGCTCGGTCATCTGGTCGAAGCGGGCCCATTGGCGCGGGATCAGGGCCGAACCGAACGTGTCGAAGAGCCGCGTGAAATTCGGGTTGGCGGTGGCCTTCGAGATCGCCCGGTGGAAATTCAGATCCTCCTCCGATCCCGTTCCGCCCGATCTGATGGATCGGGTGATGGCCTCCAGCGCCTCAGTCATTGCCGCGAGGTCGGCGTCCGTGCGGCGTTCGGCCGCCAGCGCCGCCGCTTCCGTTTCCACCCCGATGCGCAGCTCAAGCACGCGCATCACCGCGTCGATCGACTCCAGGTCGGTCGGCACGATGGAGTAGGTCTTCGGGGGCAGGTCCTTGGCCACGAAGGCCCCGAGACCCTGCCGTGTCACGATCAGGCCCCGGGCGCGCAGCGACGCCAGCGCCTCGCGCACCACCGTGCGGCTGACGCCTGTGGCGTTGACGATTTCCTGCTCGGTGGGCAGGCGCTGCCCCGGCGCGAGTTCGCCGGCCTCGATCTGCGCGGCCAGCGTGTCCACGAGACCGCTGCGCAGGTTGGGCGCCTGCTCGATCGCGTCGAAAACCACCTCGTTGCGATCGCGCATATGCTTGCCACGTCCTCCATCCGATTCGTGCCGAGGATCGTACCACGTGCCATGGCCCGCAACACGGCGCGCATGTCCTGGATGTCTCATGGGGGCAACATGATGCCGAAGCCGCCGTCGCCCTTGACGCGGGACGCCGTGGGCAGAATGCTCTGCGCCCACACACGAGGAGAGGCTTTTTCCGTTGCAGCTTCATTTCGACCCGCTGGGTGGCGTCGCCGGCGACATGATGGTCGCCGCCTTGCTCGACCTGAAACCGGAACTGGCGGAGGGTCTGTTCGCCGCGCTGTCGCGCTGCCCGCTGCTCGAAGGCGTTTCTGCCGAGCTTCGCCCTCACAATGACGGCATCCTGTCGGGACGCCGCTTCGTGGTCTCGCGCAAGGGCGAAGGCGACCACGATCACCACCACCATGATCACGCGACCCACGACAACGGACATCACCATCATCACGACCACCACCACGGGCATGATCACGGTCATGGGCACAGCCACGACCACGTCGCGTGGCGCGACATCCGCGAGGCGCTGGAGGGCGCGCCGCTGGGGCCCGCCGTCATCAGCCATGCGGTAGCGATCTTCACCCATCTCGCCGAGGCCGAAGCGCGGGTGCACGGCGTGTCCTCGGACGATGTGCGTTTCCACGAGGTCGGAGCCTGGGATTCGATCGCCGACATCGTCGCGACGGCCTGGCTGTTAGACGCGCTGGAGGTAACGGCTTGCTCCACCGCGCCGTTGCCGCTGGGGTCCGGCCGCGTCATGACCGCCCACGGTCCGCTGCCGGTTCCGGCGCCGGCGACCGCGCTGTTGCTGGAAGGCTTCCCGACTGTCGATGACGGGGTACCCTGCGAGCGCGTGACCCCGACGGGGGCGGCGATCCTGCGCCACCTCTGCCGCCAACCTGCGTCGTCGAAGCCGCGCAAACTGGTCGGTTCCGGCTTCGGTTTCGGGGCGCGGAGCCTTCCGGGCATCAGCAACTGCCTGCGAGTGCTTGCCTTCGCCGAGGCCGGGGCGTCGGTTCCGGCCGGCCGCGTCGCGGTGTTGGAATTCGAGATCGACGACCAGACGAGCGAGGACCTCGCCCTCGGCCTCGACCGGTTGCGCGCTCGCCCCGACGTGCTCGACGTGGTGCAGGCGCCGGTGTTCGGCAAGAAGGGCCGCATGATGAGCCATGTCCGCATTCTGGCGCGGCCCGAGGCGCTCGATGCGGTGGTCTCCGCCGCCTTCGACGAGACCACGACCATCGGCATCCGCCACGGCGTCGTCGAGCGCAGCGAACTGCCCCGCGTTCCGTCGGCGGTGGAGGTCGGTGGACGCCGGGTGCGCCTGAAATCGGCAGAGCGCCCCGGCGGCCTGACGCACAAGGCCGAGGCCGATGACATCGCGCCGGCCGGCGACCGGCGCACCCGGGAAGTCGTTCGGCGCACCGCCGAAGCCATGGCGGAGGATTGATGGACCGGGCAGGCACCGAACTGGGCGCGATCCTGCGGGAAATGCGGGCCGTAACCGTCGCGGTCAGCGGCGGCGTGGATTCGCTGACGCTGGCAGTGCAGGCGCATCGCCTGCTGGGAGCGCGCGCCACCCTTGCGCATGCGGTATCGCCCGCCGTGCCGCCGGAGGCCACGGAGCGCGTGCGCGAGCTTGCGGCGCGCGAGGGCTGGCGCCTCCTGGTGTTCGATGCCGGCGAGTTTGCCGACCCGAACTATCTCGGCAATCCGGTCGACCGCTGCTTCTTCTGCAAGGGCCATCTTTACGACGCCATCGCGGCGCGGACCGACAGCCAGATCGTCTCGGGCACGAATACCGACGATCTCGGCGAGTACCGGCCGGGCCTGGTGGCCGCCCGCAAGCATGGCGTGCGGCATCCCTATGTCGAGGCGGGAATGGACAAGCGCGCCGTGCGCCGGCTGGCTGCGGAACTCGGGCTGGGTTCGATTTCCTCGCTGCCGGCCTCGCCATGCCTCTCCAGCCGTGTCGAGACGGCGATCCCGATAGAGACGGACGTGCTGGCCGCCATCCACGCGGTCGAGCGGCTCGTCGCGTCGGCCCTCGACCCGCGCACGGTGCGCTGCCGCGTTCGCAGCGCAGGGATCGTCATCGAGCTGGACGGCGAGGCGCTGCAGCGCACCGACCAGTGTGTCCGTGATGCGCTGGCCGGGAAGATCCGGCCGCTTCTGCCGGCCCGCCTGGCGGGTCAGCCGGTCGGCTTCACCGCCTACAGGACGGGAAGCGCCTTCGTCGGAGCGCCGGCGTGAGCGAGATCGTGCTCGATTTCGCGCGCGAGGAGCGCATCGGTCTCGCCGAAGCCGTCTTCTGCGCCGGCAAGTCGGCGGAGCAGATCGGGAAGCTCCTGGACCTCGCCGCCGAGGCGGGACGGTCGATGCTGCTCACCCGGCTGGAACCGGAGGCCTTCGCCGCGCTGTCCGAGGCGCATCGCGGCGCGATCGACTACTGCGCCGTCTCGCGCACAGGCTTCTTCGGCGAGCCGGCCGAGGTGACGTCGCGGGGCGACGTCGCCATCGTCCTGGCCGGCACTTCCGACGTTCCGGTGGCGCGGGAGGCGCAGCGCGCGCTGCGCTTTGCCGGCATCGAGGCCGGCTTCATCGCCGATATAGGGGTCGCGGGCCTGTGGCGGCTGACGGCGCGGCTGGAGGAGATCCGGTCCCATCCGATCGTAATAGCGGTCGCGGGCATGGATGCCGCGCTCGCGTCCGTTCTCGGCGGGCTGGTCTCCGGCGCGTTGATCTGCGTGCCGACCTCGGTGGGCTACGGCGCGACCGAAGGTGGGCGTACGGCATTGAACGCCATGCTGGCCAGCTGCGCGCCGGGGCTTTCGGTCTGCAACATCGACAATGGCTATGGCGCGGCCTGCGTGGCGATGCGCGTGCTGGCGACCGCCCGGCGGCTGAACGGGTAGCCGCGCCGGGCTTCGACCTCAGTGCGACGTCTGCTGCGGCCTCGCGGCGCCCGCCTCCGGGGTAGGCGGGAGGTCGATGCCGGGCAGGCCGACGCGGCAGGCGGCACCGGCGAGATGTTCCTGCATGGCAAGCCGGGCCGCATCCTCGTCGCCGGCGGCGATCGCCGCCAGGATACGCTCGTGCTCCCCAATCGTGATGCTCGCCATGTCGTCCGACTTCTGCTGGTTGCCGGCCGCGAGGATGCTCTCGCGCACGCGCTCCGACACGAAGACGAGGAACTGGCCCATATAGGCGTTGCGGGTCGCCTCGGCGACGGCGCGGTGGAATTCCAGGTCGTTGCGGAGCCATGCAACGCTGCCGTAGGGGGCCGTGCGCATTGCTTCCAGCGCGGCCTTCATGATGGCGATGTCGGCGTCGGTACGCCGCTTCGCCGCCAGCGCTGCCGCCTGGACTTCCAGGATGCCGCGCAGTTCGAACAGGCTTCGGAAAGAATCCGCCCGCTGCAATGCCTCGTAATCAATCGTCAGCACGGTGCCGTTCGGCGCGTCCGCCACGAAGGCGCCGCGGCCCTGCTGCGACCAGATGCGGCCTTCCGAGCGCAGGCGCGCGATCGCCTCGCGCACCACGTTGCGGCTGACGCCGAACGTCGCGGCCAGCGCCTGTTCGGTCGGCAATTGATCGCCCGGCTTAAGCCGTCCCTCCGCGATCTCGCGGCTGATCGAACTCGCGACCAGGGTCGAGAGATGCGGACCGCGGTTCACCTTGTCGAGTTTCAGAGTCATTCCCACGCCTTGCTTTCAATGACGGTTGGGCCGTGCCGGCAGGATGCGGCCGTCGCTCAGCAGGTGACGCGGATCGAGGGCCTGTTTCAGCCGCGTCGCAAGGTCGAGCGACACGGCATCGACGCGCTCGAGGAAGGCCTCGCGCTTCACCCTGCCGATGCCGTGCTCGGCGCTGATCGAGCCGCCGAAGCGATCCACGACCGAAAAGATCACGGCCTCGGCCTGATGGAACAGCCGATCGGTCGCGTCCGCATCCAGCCCCGGCGGCGGCACGACGTTGAGGTGCAGGTTCCCGTCGCCGACATGGCCGTAGGTGACGGGCTGTGCGTCTGGCACGGCGTTGCCGAGTTCGCGAAGCGCCTCGTCGACGAAATCCGCCAGCCGTGAGATCGGGACCGAGACGTCCGTGCGCAGGAAGCGGCCGCCGCGCCCCTGCGTCTCGACCATCACCTCCCTGTAGAGCCACAGGCGGTCCGCCTGGGCGTGGCTCACCGCAAGCACGCCGTCTTCCACGAGATCGGCGGATCCGGCGAGGAAGTCCTCCATCAGCGCGTGGAGGTCGAGACGCCCTCCTGCGGAGGCTTCGATCAAGACGTAGACGGGGTAGGAACGGCCGAGAGGATCGCCGAGATCCGGCCGGGAGCGCAGGGTGATGTCGATCGAGCGGCGCAGCAACAGCTCGAAGGCGCTGATGAGGTCGCTGCATTCCCGCCGGGCACGCGCGTAGAGCGTCATCGCGTCCTCTACCGAGCGCAGCCCGACGAGCGCGGTCTCCACCTGCGTCGGGCGGGGAAAGAGCTTCAGCGCCGCCGCCGTCACGATCCCCAGCGTGCCCTCGCTGCCGATGAACAGCTGCTTCAGGTCGTAGCCGCGATTGTCCTTGCGCAGCACCTTGAGGCCGTTCCAGATCCGGCCGTCGGGCAGCACGACTTCCAGCCCGAGCACGAGGTCGCGGGTCATGCCGTAGCGCAGCACGTTGAAGCCGCCGGCATTGGTGGCCACGTTGCCGCCGATCCGGCAGCTTCCCTGCGAACCGAACGTGATCGGCAGCAGGCAGTCCTGTTCCGCTGCCGCCCGCTTGGCTTCCTCCAGGATGCAGCCGCCTTCCACGATCATTGCGAAGTTTATCGGGTCGACGGAGCGAACCTTGTTCATCCGCTCCAGCGACACGACCAGTTCCTGGCCCTCCTCGGCTATCGCCCCGCCGACCAGCCCGGTGAGGCCGCCCTGCGGCACGACCGGGATGCGCGCGGCATGGCAGCGCGAAAGCAGGGCCGACACCTCCTCCGTCGTGGCGGGACGGGCGACCGCGAGCGGCCGGCCGAAATGATCGCCGGACATGTCGCGGCTGTACCGTTCCAGGTCCTCGGTGCGGGTGAGCAGGCCCCCTTCCGGCAGAACGCCGGCCAGCGCGGCGAGCGTCTCTTCGTGCCGCTTCGGGGCAACATTCATTCCACGCACTCCACCCGTCGGAATTCTCTAGACAGCCGACGTTCTTGTCATGTTATCATACAACCCTGATTTGGAACATCAAGCGCCGGGCAGTTTTCCCCCGGTACGCGACAGAAGCAATCAGGACCGAAATTATCCAATATGGGAGGATAGTTAGAATGGGCGCCGCCGCTCCGGAATTCCGCTACATGCACACCATGATCCGGGTGCTTGACCTCGACAGGTCGATCGCTTTCTACACCGAAGTGCTCGGCATGAAGCTGCTGCGCCGTGACGACTATCCGGGCGGCAAGTTCACCAACGCCTTTGTCGGCTACGGGCCGGAGGACAGCCACGCCGTCGTCGAGCTGACCTACAACTGGGGCAGGGAAGAGCCCTACGAGATCGGCACCGGCTTTGGCCATCTGGCGCTCGGCGTCCACGACATCTACGCCGTCTGCGCCGAACTGGAGAAGCGCGGCGCCAGGATCCCGCGCAAGCCGGGGCCGATGATGCACGGCACCACCCACATCGCCTTCGTGGAAGATCCGGACGGCTACAAGATCGAGCTCATCGGCCTGGATACGATGCAGTAGGTTGCCTCCTGTGAGGCGGGGGCACTCCACGTTGCCCCCCTCGGGCCTGCCAGAGAGGGGTGCCCAAGAGCGAGCCCTTTCCCGGATGGCGTTGTTACCGCTCCTCACTTGATCACCGCGATCTTCGAGCGATCGATGGTGATGGCCACCGCGATGATCAGCACTGCGCCGAAGACGATGTTCTCGGCGAAGATGTTGACGCCGACGAAGGTCATGCCGATCCGCACCAGCGAAATGATCAGCGCGCCGATCGCGGTGCGGGCGACGCCGCCGAGGCCGCCGGTGATCGCCGTGCCTCCGACGATGACCGCGGCGATGGCCGGCAGCAGGAGCTGGTTGGCCAGCACCGGTGAACCGCTCGACAGCCGGGTCGCCAGAATTACGCCGGCGATGGCCGCCAGCATGCCGGACACCGCAAAGGCGACGATCTTGGTGCGGTCGACATTGATGCCGGCCGCCCAGGCCGCCGGCTCCCCCGCCCCGACCGCGAGGCTCTGGCGTCCGAAGCGCGTGTAGCGCAGCGCCAGGAAGCTGAGCAACCCGACTGCCGCCGCGAGCAGCACCACCACCGGGATACCGAGGATCGTGGCGTTGATCCATGCAGTGACGGCGCGGCCGCCTTCCTCGATGGTGATGGCGCGGCCGTCCGAAATCCACAGCGCCATGCCGGTGACGATGCCGGCCGTCGCCAGCGTCGCCACGAAGGAAGGCACGCGCAACTTCACATGGACGATTCCGCTGAGCGTCCCGAAGCCCAGGCCGGCGAGGATGGCGACGGGGAAGGCCAGAAGTCCGACGCTGGGCAGGAGCTGCGCAAGGATCACGCTGGCCAGAGAGGCCACGGACTGGATCGACAGGTCGATGCCGCCGAGCAGGATCACGAAGGTGACGCCAGTGGCGAGGATGAACAACACGGCGGTGTTGTTGAGCAGCAGCGCCAGCGTCTCGCCCGTGAGGAACCCCGGCGCGGCAAGCTCGATGAGGATGACCAGAACGACCAGCAGGGCGGGCGGTATCGCACCGTGGATCCAGCCGGCTTCCAGGAAGTTCCTCAGCGAATAGGGACCGTCCATCGCCGCCTCACACCATCATCTTGACCAGCTCGACCTGGTCGGGCTTGTTGCCGGGACTGGCGTCGTGGCGCGCCGTGATCTCGCCGTCGCGCATGACCAGCACGGTGTGCGACAGGCCGATCGTCTCCTCCAGCGTGTCGGAGATGAGCAGGATGGCGACGCCCTGGTCGCTCAGGTCGCGGATCAGGTCGTAGACTTCCTCCTTGGCGCCGACGTCCAGCCCGCGTGTCGGATGGTCAAGGATGAGCACCCTCGAGCCCGCCGTCATCCAGCGGGCCAGCACCACCTTCTGCTGGTTGCCGCCCGAAAGCTTGCGGCAGGCGACGTCCGGTCCCGGCGCCTTGATGCGCAGCCGCCGGATCCAGTCGGCGGCCAGCGCCCGCTCCTTGCCGTAGTTGATGGCTCCGTTGCGCATGACGCAGGAGAGGTCGGCCAGCGTGATGTTCTCGGCGATGGAAAGGAACATCACCAGGCCCTCGACGCGGCGTTCGCGAGGGACGGAGCCGATGCCCTTCCGCACAGCCTGTTCCGGCGAGGTGAAACGCACCGTCTCGCCGGCAACGGACAGCGCGCCGGCGGTGTGCGCGCTGTAGCCGCCGATGGTGCGGATCAGTTCCTCGCGGCCCGACCCGACGACGCCGGCGATGCCGACGATCTCGCCGGCGCTGACGGTCAGGTCGATGTTCTCGTAGGCGCCGGCGAGACAGAGGCCGCGCGCCTCGACCATCACCTTGTCGCCCGGTGGCTTCTGGCGCGACTCGCGATAGTACTCGGCCTGCAGGCCGCGTCCCACCATGACGCGGTGGAGTTCCGGGGCGGTGACGGAAGAAGCCTCGTGTTCCGCCACCACCTGGCCGTCTTTCATCGTGTAGACGCGGTCGGAGATCGCCAAGACCTCATCGAGACGGTGAGAGACGAAGACGAAGCTGGCGCGCGACTTCAGCGATCGGACGCGCTGGAACAGCACCTCGATGTCGGAGGCCGAGAGAACGGAGGTTGGCTCGTCGAGCAGGATGACGAGCTGGCGGTCGACGATCTCCTCCAGCGTCAGCGCCTTGGCGAGCTCGACCATCTGCCGCGCGGCGAAGGAGAGTTCCGAGGTGCGCGCCGTCACGTCCAGGTCGATGCCGATCTTGGCGAGCTGGCGTCGCGCGGCGGCGTTCATCGCCTTCCAGTTGACCGTGCCGAAACGCAGGAACTGGTGTTCCTGCCCCAGGTAGATGTTCTCCGCCACGCTGAGGTTGAGCAGCAGCGACTGTTCCTGGAACACCATGCCGATGCCGTGCATGGCCGCGTCGCGGGCATTGCGCAGGCGCAGTTCCTCGCCCTCCAGCCGCAGCGAGCCGGAATCCGGCCGATAGGTGCCGGCCAGCACGCGCATCAGCGTCGACTTGCCGGCGCCGTTCTCGCCGATCAGCCCGACCACTTCGTTGGGGCGTACCTCGATGGAAACGTCCTGCAGCGCCTTGACGCCGGGGAAGGACTTGCTGACCGACTGGGCCTGAAGCATGGCGGTCACTTGATGATCTTCAGCCGGATGCGGTCGAGCGACAGCGTCACCGCCGCGATGATCATAAGCCCCTGCACCGTCTGCTGGATGTAGGGCGAAATGCCGAGCAGGATCATCCCGTTAGCGAGCACGGTGACGATCAGGACGCCCACCAGCGTGTTCCAGACCCCGCCCTCGCCGCCGGTGAGCGCCGTGCCGCCGACCACGACGGCGGTGACCGCGGCGAACAGGCGGCCGTCCGCGATGGTGGCGTTGGACTGGCCGAGCTGCGCGGCCGCCAGCACGCCGGCGATGCCGAAGAAGAAGCCGGCCAGCGCGAAGGCGGCGATGCGGACGCGCCGCGGGTCGATCCCGGAGAGCTCGGCAATGTCCTCGCCGCCACCGATCGCCATGATGCGGCGGCCGAGCCGCGTATGCGACTGGATGACGACGGCGACGATGAAGGCGGCCGCGGCGACCCAGACCGCGAGGGGGAGGTCGAGCACCCGGGTCAGCGCCAGCGCCCGGATCGACCCGTCGGTCAGGCGCACCGCCGAGCCGCCGAGCATGTAGACTGCGATGCCGAGCCCGATGAACCACATGCCGAGCGTGGCCATGAAGGAGGGGATGCGCAGGAAGGTCTGGACCACGCCGTTGACGAGGCCCATCAGCGTCGCGGCCACGATCGCCGCCAGCACCGCCAGCCAGCCATAGTCGTTGCCGTTGACGTCGTTCATGGCGAGCAAAACCAGCACCATGGTCGCCACGGACACCGCGCCCTCGATCGACAGGTCGATGGAGCCGAGCAGGATGATGAAGGTGAGCCCGAGCGCCAGCGTCAGCGGCACCGCTGCCGAATTGGCGATCCGGATGAGGTTGCGCGGCTCGATGAAATTCGGGTTGGCGATGGCGATCACGACGCACAGGGCCAGGAGCACCGCGAGCGGCGCATAGGCGCGCCAGCGTGGCCCCCCGACTAGGGTCGTGACGCGACCGCCCAGCGTTGCCGTGGGTTTTGCCCGTGCCATCTCCGCAGCGGAGTTCAGAGGTTCGGTCTGGATTGTCAAGGATAAGCTCGCCGAATCTGCGTTTACCGGCGCGCGCCCTGCGGCGCGCGCCGGGGGAGGATCCGGGCCCGCGTCAGCGTCGGCCCGGACGGCGAATTCACGTCCGAATCCCGCCGGTCACCCGGCCCCACAGATCGTTCCAGTCCATTTGCGGCTGCGATTCCACGTTGGTCTTGTAGTATTCCTCCACGTTGTCCTTCGAGATGAGGACGGCCTTGCCATAGAACTCGCGGTGGTCCTTGGGCTCGGTGGTCGGATCGATCTTGCCGGTCTTGGCCGCGAGACCGATGGAAAGGCCCATTCCGCCCTGCCAGAACGGATCGGAGGTGACGGTGCAGGCGAACTCGCCGGTGCGCACCGCATCGACCGCCGACTTGATGCCGTCGACGCCGACGATCGGCACCTTGCCCGCAAGGCCCTCGGCGCGCAGCGCTTCCAGCGCGCCGACGCCCATGTCGTCGTTGGCGGCCCAGATGCCCTTGATCTCGTCGCCGAAGCGGGTGAGCAGGTTCGAGGTCAAGTCGAAGGCCTCGGTGGACTTCCAGTTGGCGACCTGGAAGTCGAGGAGCTTGATGTCGGGATTGGCGGCCAGAGCCTCGTCGAGTCCCTTCTTCCGCTCGATCGCGGCGGTGGTGGAGATCATGCCGCCGAGGGCGACGATGCCGCCGGAGCCGCCGACTGCCTCGAAGAGGATCTCGGCGATCTGCTTGCCGGAGGCGATGCCGTCGAATTCGATGTGCGAGACGTAGTAGGGGTCGAAATCCCAGGGGTGCAGGTCGGGGGGCTTGTTCCACTGCGTGACGACATAGGCCTTGGCGTCGACGCTCGATTCCACGATCGGCCGCGCGTCCGGCGTGTCGTTCGGATCGGAGTTAAGCACCATGTTGCCGCCGGTCTTGGCCAGCATCGCCTTGATGTCGGCGATGCCCTTCTCGGAATTGCCTTCCGACACCAGCGTCACATGCTCAAGCCCGACCGACTTGGCGAAGGCTTCGGCGCCCTGCTTCCACACCGCGTGATAGGGGTTGGAAAGCGACCTGATCGAGGTGACCAGCGTCGGTCCGGCCTGCGCGCGAAGCACCGCCGGCATGGCCAGCGTCGCCGCGCCGATCGCGGCACCCTGCACCAGCGTGCGGCGGCTGATCCCGCCCGAGCGCCAGGAATGCTCGTGGTCCATGCTCACTCCTCCCTTTGAACATTGGCAGCCGGCGGATCTCTCCTCCGGGAAGCGCCGGCACCTTCCCACGAACGAACAGTAACTGCTTTTAAGTTGTATGACAACCCTTCAAGTCGATTACCGGACTAATCGACTTGACGAAGCCGAATTGCGCGGCAAGCTTTCCGACGCCGGACGCGTCGCGGCGGCAACGGGAGGGGACATGCCGGATTTCATCATCGTCGGCGGCGGCGCCGCTGGATGCGTTCTCGCCGCCCGCCTGTCGGAGGATAGGGAAACGTCGGTGCTGCTGCTGGAAGCAGGCCCGCCGGACACCGACCGCTACATCCACCTGCCCGTCGGCTTCTTCAGGATGACGTCCGGCCCGCTCATCTGGGGGTACGAGACGGCCCCGGCCCCTCGGATCGGCGGGCGACGCATGGTCTATCCGCAGGCGCGGGTGCTGGGCGGCGGATCGTCCATCAACGCGCAGGTGTTCACGCGCGGCTGCCCGGAGGATTACGACGCATGGGCGTCGGAGGAGGGGTGCACGGGCTGGTCCTACGAGGAGGTCCGCCCCTATTTCGTCAGGGCCGAGGGCAATGACACCTTCGCCGGGCCGCACCACGGCATCGACGGTCCGCAGGGCATCAGCAGCGGCACGCCGCACCCGCTGACGCGCGCCTTCGTGCGTGCGGCGCAGCAGGCCGGCCTGCCGTTCCGGGCGGACTTCAATGCCGGCGAACAGGCCGGTGCCGGCTTCTACCAGACCTTCACGCGCAACGGGAAACGCTGCTCGACCGCGGTCGGCTATCTCAGGCCGGTCCTGTCGCGACCGAACCTTACCCTGCGCACGGGCGCCACCGTGCTGCGGGTCGTGGTCGAGCGCCGCCGCGCGGTCGGCGTTGAGATCGCCGTCGGGGCACGCACCGAGATCGTGCGCGCGGAGCGCGAGGTCATCGTCACGGCAGGCGCGATCGGCTCGCCCAAGCTGCTGTTGCTCTCCGGGATCGGTGCGGCCGGCCACCTGGCCGAGACGGGCGTGCCCGTCGTGCACGAACTGCCCGGCGTCGGCCGGAACCTGCACGACCACATGGACGTCGACGTGGTCGCGGAGCTGTCGGGTCCCTACGGCATCGACCGCTACAAGAAGAAGCGCTGGCAGCTCGTGGCCGGCCTCGAATATGTGCTGTTCGGCAAGGGGCCGGTGGCGTCGAACATCGTCGAGGGCGGCGCCTTCTGGTGGGGCGACAAGGTGGAGACGACGCCGGACCTGCAGTTCCACTTCCTGCCCGGCGCGGGCGTCGAGGAAGGCATCGGCACCGTTCCCAGCGGCAATGGCTGTACGCTGAACTCCTATCACCTGCGGCCGCGTTCGCGCGGTTCGGTGACCCTCCGGTCGGCGAATCCCGCCGACGCGCCGATCATCGACCCGAACCCGTTCGCCGAGCGCTACGACCTCGAGCGCGCCATCGACGGCATCGAGCTGAGCCGAGAGATCCTGTCACAACCGGCCTTCTCGAAATATATCGGGCAGGAGCATCTTCCCGGCCGCTCGGTCTCTGGGCGGGCAGCGCTGGAGGTGTTCGCTCGCCAGCATGGCCGCTCCGCCTACCACCCGGTCGGCACCTGCCGGATGGGCGTGTGCGAGGATGCCGTGGTCGATCCGCGCTTGCGCGTGCGTGGCCTCGAGGGCCTGCGCGTCTGCGACAGCTCGGTCATGCCGCGCATCGTCTCGTCCAACACGAATGCCGCAACCATCATGATCGCCGAGAAGGCCGCGGACCTGATACGCCAGGATGCGGCCTGAGCGAGAGCCCCTATCGGTCGAAGACCAACCGCGAGTAGCCCAGATAGGACAGCAGCGTGGCCGCCGCCGAGGCGACGACGAGGGCGACCAGCGGCGGCGTCGCTGGAGCGGCCAACAGCAGCGCGGCATAGATCGCGTAATTGAAGAGGCTGGTGGCGACGCCAACGCCGCCATAGCGCGCGCCCTCGATGGCCATGCCGCGGCTGCTGCTGCCGAAGGTGAGCGTCCGGTTGAGCAGCCAGGTGACCATGAGCGCGAAGGCGATGGAGAGGCAGCGCGCAATCAGCGGCTCGATGCCGAGGATGGACGTCAGCAGGGCGAGCATGGCCGCGTCGGCGAAGAATCCGACGGCGCCGACACAGAGGAAACGGACGATCCGGTTCACGCCGCGCGGCGGCTTCCCGCAGCCGCCTTCTTCGACGATTGGGCCTGCGACGGTTCCGCCCTCGCGACGACGCTGTCGTCGCGCAGCGCCGGGAAGGCGAGATAGGCGATCCGCTTCTGCTCCGCCCGTCCTCGCGCGACCGAATCGAGGATCAGCCCGGCGACGGCGGTCAGCATGGACAGAAGCAGAAGTCCCACCGACCCCACCCAGGTCGGCAGGCGCGGCACCAGCCCCGTCTCGAAATATTCCACCAGCACCGGCCCCATCATCACCAGGCCCGCGGCCAGGAACACGGCCGAGATGCTGCCGAAGAAGCGCAACGGCTGCGTCTCCTTCAGCAAGCGCATGAACATCAGCAGGATCCGCGCGCCGTCGCGCCAAGTGGACAGCTTCGAGGTGGAGCCTTCAGGGCGGCGTCCGTAGTCAAGCGGGATCTCGCAGACCGGCAGCTTGAGCTGCGAGGCGTGCACGCTCATCTCGGTCTCGATCTCGAAGCCGCCCGAGACGGCGGGGAAACTCTTGACGAAGCGCCGGCTGAAGGCGCGGTAGCCCGAGAAGATGTCGGTGAAGTCGGCCCCGAACAGGCGCTTGTAGAGCCTGTTGAAGATCATGTTCCCGAAGGCGTGCCCCGCGCGCCCGGCGTCCTGCGTCACCCCGCGCCGCGTGCCGACCACCATGTCGCAGCGCTCGGTCAGAAGCGTGTTGATCATCAGTGGCGCGTCGGCGGGCGAATAGGTGCCGTCGCCGTCGATCAACAGGTAGATGTCCGCATCGATGTCGGCGAACATGCGCCGCACGACATTGCCCTTGCCTTGCCTCGGCTCTCGCACGACGACGGCCCCTGCCGAGCGGGCCCGAAGCGCCGTCAGGTCGTGGGAATTGTTGTCGAAGACGTAGATGACGGCGCCGGGCACGGCGGCGCGCAGGTCCAGCACAACGGCGGCGATCGTCTGCTCCTCGTTGTAGCAGGGCACGAGTACCGCAATCGACAGCTCACGACGGCTGGTCAGCGCCATGGTCGCCTCCGGAAGCCCGTCCGGAAGCGGCGGGCACTTTACTCTTTCTTGAAGCCGTTAAGGCTAGGTTTAGGGCCAGGATCGCCCGATCGGAATCGGTGTCATGGCGCGTATCGAAGCAGTTTCGCCGGCCGCAGGCCGCGTCCTGTCGGGCGGTTGGCGCGTGGACCTGCCGGCTGCCATCGCTGTGGCCTGCGTCATGGTCGTCGTGCAGGCGGCAAGCGGATTTCCCACCCTCCACAATTCGGGCGGCGACAACGACAGCCTGATGCGGCTGGTCCAGATCCGCGACTGGCTTGCAGGGCAGGGCTGGTCGGACCTGATGCAGTACCGGATGGGCCCGGGGGGCGGCTTCCTGATGCACTGGTCGCGCATCGTCGACCTGCCCGTCGCCGCGATCATGGTGGCCGTCGGGACGCTGACCGGCAGCATGGCCACGGGCGAAGCCATCGCCGCGGTGCTGTGGCCGGCTGTGCTCTTTGCTGTTGCCATGTGGCTTCTGCTCTCGATCGCGCGCCGGCAGTACGGCGACGAAGCATTCCTGCCGATGCTCGTGGTCGGCGGCATCACCCTCAACTTCATGGGCATCTTCACGCCGCGGGCGCTGGACCACCACAACCTGCAACTGGTACTGTTGCTCGCCGTCATTGCCCTCCTGCTGGTCCGGAGCAGCTGGAGCGCGTTCGTGGCGGGACTGTGCGCGGCGACGATGCTTGCGGTGGGACTGGAAACGCTGCCCTATGTGACCGTCGCGGGAACCGTGGCCGCGCTCGCCTTCCTGGTGCTGGGCGGTGCGGCGGCTTCCTTCTCGGCCGGCTACGGCTTGGGATTCGCCGGGGCGGCCCTTGTCCTTCTGCTCGCCACGGTGCCGGCGTCCTCCTGGTGGATCGCGGCTTGCGACGCCTATTCCGCTGGTCTGACCGGCGTGGCGATCGTCGCAGGAGCCGGTCTCGCGGCGGTCGCGCTGACGACGGCCTCGCGAAGCCTGCCCGTGCGCCTGGCGGGGCTGGCCATCCTCGCCGCCATCACCGTTGCCGCAGCCGTGACCCTGACGCCCGCCTGCCTCGCCGACCCCTATGCCGGTCTCGATCCCGAGCTCAGGGCGTTCTGGCTGGATTCGGTCGTCGAAGCCCAGCCGCTCTGGCGCATACTCGAGCGGCAGCCGAAACTGGCGCCGCAGAACTATGCAACGGTGCTGATCGCCCTTGTGCTGCTGGTGCTGGAAATGCGCAGGCGGCTCGCCTTCGGTCCGGTGGTCATGTTCGCCTTCCTGCTCTCGGCCTTTGCCGTGAGCGTCTGGCAGGTGCGCGGCTCGACGTTCTCGCTCACGCTCGCGACCGTTCCGCTTGCCGGCTGGATCGCCCTCTGGCGGGCGCGGGCCGCAGCTCGCGAGGCGGGGGCGGTTCTGCGCATGGCGCTGACCTGGGTCCTGTCGCTCAGCATGGCCTGGGGCGCGGCGGCGCACGGCATCGCCGATCTCATGGACGGGGGCCGGCAGAAGGCCATGGAGGCGACCGCCAGAAAGACCGACTGCTATGCCGACGCCGACTACGCCATTCTCGCGTCCCAGCCGCGCACCACCGTGCTGGCGATTTCGAACCTCGGCTCCTCGATCCTGGCCAATACGGACCACCGGACCCTCGCCGGCCCCTATCACCGCAATGTCGCAGGCAACCTTGCTGCCCTGCGCGCCTTCATGGGCACCCCGGAGGAGGCCCGCGCCATCGTGGAGGCGCAGCGCGTCGGCCTGGTGGCGTTCTGCCCCGGAAACGGCGAGAGCGGCTCGCTCGCGGGCCTTGCCGATAGCGGCCTGATGGCCGAGCTGACGCGCGGCGAAGTGCCACAGTGGCTCGAACCGGTTGCCGGCAGCGAGGATCAGGCTTTGCGCCTGTACCGCGTGCGTTGAGCCCCCGGTGTAGGCCCGGTCTGTGGGCGTGACGGAGCAAATTTTTTCGCACGATACGCTTCCTCAATGGTTTTCTGGAAGGTTTTCGAAGCGCGGCGGCCAAGCTATTGTCCGCCGCCGCGAGCGTGTTTCCGTCGTGAAGGGGAGCGACGGCGGCACGGGTGCTGTCGGAAGGGGACCGACGAGGCCGGCACCGAATCAATTGGCCATCGTGAAGTGGGCGCAGACCTGAACGAGAAGAAACAAGACATGCCGATTGCGCCTGACGCATTCCATCCGACCGGTAGTGGAAGTGCCGAAGCGAACGATCTCGCCTTTACCGATCCACTGACGGGCCTGGGCAATCACCGTCGCTTCAGCGACAAGGTGGCGAGGCTGATCAGCGAACGCGCCAGCGACCCGGCGCCCTTCACCATAGCCATCGTCGACCTTGACGGCTTCAAGCCGATCAACGACCTGTTCGGGCGCCGTGCCGGCGACGACATCCTCGTGCAGGTAGGCATGCGGTTGCGCGCTGCCATGGAGGCGAGCGCGACGGTCGCGCGCATCGGCTCGGACGAGTTTGCCGTCCTGTTTCCGCTCGTGTTTTCGGAGAGCGCTGCGATCGAACGCGCGCACATGCTGATCGACATCCTGTCCGCGCCCTACGACGTGGGTGACCGCAGCGCGCGCCTGTCCGCGTCGGTCGGCTGCTCGCTCTTCCACTCCGGCGAGGACACAACCGACGCGCTTCTCGACAAGGCCGAGACGGCCCTCTACCACGCGAAGCGTTCCGGCCGCAGCCGCGTCGTGGTCTATTCGCGCGAGATGGAGGAGGCGGCCCGCAGGGTCACGCATGTTGAGCAGTCGCTGCGCCGGGCCGTCTCGACCGGTGAGGTGGAGCCCTGGTTCCAGCCCATCGTCAGCATGTGGGACCGCAGCGTCCTCGGCTTCGAGGCTCTGGCGCGGTGGACCGATCGCGACCTCGGAACGGTCTCGCCGAGCCTGTTCATTCCCATCGCGGAGGAGAGGGGCATCATCGGGCCGCTCTCGAAGCTGCTGCTGCGCCGCGCCGCCCAGGCCGCGCTCGACTGGCCGCCGCATATGTTCCTGTCCTTCAACCTGTCGCCGAGCCAGCTCGTCGACCAGCACACCGCCACCGACATTCTCGGCATCCTCGATCGTACCGGGATGGACCCGAACCGGCTTGAGATCGAGATCACCGAAACCGGCCTGATGAGCGATCCGGTTTCCGCCGCCAAGATCGTGGGCGACCTCCGGCGCGAGGGCATCCGCGTCGCGCTCGACGATTTCGGCACGGGGCAATCCTCGCTCGGACGGCTGCGCGAATTTCCCTTCGACAAGCTCAAGATCGATCGCAGCTTCGTCAGCACGTTGCTGACCGATGCGCCTTCCGAGCATATCGTCCGGGCAATCCTGGCGATGTGTCAGGGCCTCGGCATGATGGTCGTGGCTGAAGGCATCGAGGAGGAGGCGCAGGCGGAGCGGCTGGCGTCCTTCGGCTGCCACGCCGGGCAGGGATATCTGTTCGGGCAGCCCTGCGACGCCGAGGCTACGCTCGCCCTTCTCCAGGGCGGGCGGCTCGCGGCCGTGCGCTGACACGCGCCGTCCGGGACAAGGCGCCCGCGCGCAAGAAACCAGTCGCGTCGGGCGCCCGGTTTCGTCTATTCAATTGCCTTCGCGGGGGAGGAGAGGAAGTGCATGATTGACGTTCGGTATGGCGATCTCGATGGCGCCGCCGTTCTGATCACCGGCGGCGGTTCGGGGATCGGCGCGGCCCTGGTGAAGGGCTTCATGGCGCAGGGCGCCAAGGTCGCATTCATCGACATCGCCGAGCAGGCCAGCCGTGAACTCTGTGACCGGCTGGAGGCCGGGACGGGACGCCGACCGCTCTATCTCAACGCCGACCTGCGCGACATCGACGCGCTGAAGCGCGCGGTCGCGGAGGCGGAGCGGGCCCATGGCGCCGCGACCGTGCTGATCAACAACGCCGCGCTCGATGACCGCCACGAGATCGAAGCGGTCGACGTGGACTATTGGGAGAACAATCTCGCGATCAACCTGCGCCCGCACTTCTTCACCGCGCAGGCGGTGGTGCCCGGCATGCGCGCCGCCGGACGCGGCTCGATCATCAACTTCACCTCGACCTCCTTCATGATCAACCATCCGGACATGCCGGCCTATACCACTGCCAAGGCCGGCATCATCGGGCTGACCAAGGGGCTCGCGGGCAAGCTTGGCCCCTCCGGCATCCGGGTGAACGCCGTGGCTCCCGGCTGGGTCATCACCGAGCGGCAGCGCACCAAATGGGTGACGCCGGAATCGCTTGCCGAACACATCGACGGCCAGTGCATCAAGGAACAGATGGTTCCGGACGATCTGGTCGGCCCCTGCCTCTTCCTGGCGTCGAACGCCTCGCGCATGGTCACCGCGCAGGTGCTCGTCGTCGACGGCGGCTACCTGTGAGCGCGGTCGCCTTCGCGGCGGTCGACTGGGGCACCACGCGGCTGCGCGTGTGGCTGTTCGACCGGGCGGGGTCCGTTCTGGCCGAGCGCCGCAGCGACGAGGGGCTTCTCGCGGCGCGGCCTGACCGGTTCGGCGCCATCCTGGAACGCCATCTCGCCGAACTCGGTGCGCCGCCGGAACTGCCGGTGGTCATCTGCGGCATGGCGGGCGCCAGGCAGGGTTGGGTCGAGGCGCCCTATGTCATCGTCCCGGCCGCGCCCGACGGAATCTTCGAGGCGGCGATCCGCGTCCCCGGCGCGGCGCGGGAAATCCGCATCGTCCCGGGACTCGCCCAGCGCGACGAGACCGCGCCCGACGTCATGCGCGGCGAGGAGACACAGCTTGCCGGCGCGATCGACCGTCTCGGGCCCGGCCGCCACCTCGTCTGCATGCCCGGAACCCATTCCAAGTGGGTGCTGGTCGAGGACCGCGTCGTCAGCGCCTTCCAGACCGTGATGACCGGCGAACTCTTCTCGCTGCTATCGTCGCAGTCGATCCTGTCGCACGCGATCGGACCGGACGCGCCGCCCGTGCAGCCGCAGTCGACCGCATTCCGGCGCGGCTGTGCGTCCGGCCTCGCGCAATCCGGGTGGATCGCTGTCGAACTCTTCCGGATCCGCGCCGCGTCGCTGCTCGCAGGGCTCGAACCGGCCGATGCCGCCGCCCTGCTCTCCGGCCTGCTCATAGGGACGGAGATAGGGGCCTGCCGCGAGAGGTTCGGGGGAGAAGAGTCCCCCGTGACCCTCATCGCATCCGGAGCCATGCGCGATCTCTACGCGGCGGCGCTGGCTGAGGCGGGCATCGGCTACACGGCCATTGACGCGGACGAGGCGGTACGCGACGGTCTTTGCGCCGCGGCGCGGCAGTACGGTCTCCTCGGAGCGGCTGGTCGATGACGCCTTTTCCCTACCTGCAACGCAACCTCGTGGCGATTCTGCGCGGGCTCGAACCGGCCGAAGCAGTGGCGGTCGGCAACGCGATCTACGAGGCCGGCATTCATGCGCTGGAAGTGCCGCTCAATTCGCCCGATCCGTTTCGCTCGATCGAGATGCTTGCGCGCACCCTGCCGGGCAGCGCCCTTGTCGGTGCCGGAACCGTGCTTGCCGAGGCCGAGGTCGATCGTTTGGCCGACAGTGGCGGGCGCCTGCTGGTCAGCCCCAACATCGACGCGTCCGTGATGGAGCGCGCTGCGGCTCGCGCGCTGGTGACGATGCCGGGTGTCTTCACGCCGACCGAGGCATTCCTCGCCATCCGCCTGGGCGCCTCCGCCCTGAAGTTTTTTCCGGCCAGCGTGCTCGGGCCCGGCGGCATCGCCGCGGTGCGCGCCGTGCTTCCGTCCGACATGCCGGTCGGCGTCGTCGGCGGCATATCGGAGACGGATTTCGCGGCCTATGCCAAGGTGGGGGTGCGGCTGTTCGGCCTCGGCTCCAGCCTGTTCAAGCCCGGCATGTCGGTTGCAGATGTCGCATCGCGGGCCCGTGCCGCCGTAAAGGCATGGGACGACGTCTTCGAGACAGGGTGACCCCGGAGAAGAGGGCTCGCGCATGGATCGCCGGTTCGTCCTCGTCTACGAGCCGGAGCATGCATGCAGGCGGCGCCTGCTGGAACAGGGCTTTGGCGAAACCCACGCCGGCGAGGTGGCGTCCTATCTGGCACAGAGCACGGACATCCAGCCCGAGCTGCCGGCCCTGGCCGGGGCCTGCGCCGAGCGCGGCATTCGCTTCGAGCCCGTCGAGCTGGATCATGCCCCGGCCGTGCTGGCCGGCGCCGATCCGGCCGCCACGCTGGTCTGGACGCTCACCGACGGCATCTCGTATTTCCGCGGCGGCGTGGCGCCGGCGATGGCGCGGCTCGTTGGCCTGCGCACCTTCGGTTCCGACGACTCGCTGTTTGCGCTCTGCCAGGACAAGTTTCGCTCGGGCGCCGTGCTTCGCGCGTTGGGGTTGCCCGCGCCGCCGGCCGGATTGGCCCGCAACGGCCGCTGGCTCGCCCATCCCGTGCTGTCGTCGCAAGGCTGGTTCGTGAAGCCGAACCGCCTCGGCGCCAAGATCGGCATCTGGCCGGACTCGCACTGCCCGAGCCTGATGGAAGCGCGGGCGCTCAGCCGCCCCATACACGACGCCTATCGCGATGACGCCGTCGTCCAGCCCTATGTGGCGGGCCGCAATGTGCGGGCGAGTTTCCTGGCGGTCGATCCTGACGCGGGCGTCGAGGCGCTCGGCGTCTACCGGGTGGATTCCGGCGGCGATTTCCAGACGATGGCCAGTTCGCTCGCGCTCTACGGCGAGACCGGGGTTGCGGCGCGGGCGAGGGGCGAAGATGCCACCCCGGCCCTCGAACCGCTTGCCGTTTCGCAGCCCGGTGCCGACGCGGCGATCCGGGCCCTTGCCGCGCGGCTGATGGAGACGCTCGGCCTGCGCGACGTGTTCTCGCTCGACCTCAGGGTCGAGGACGACGGGGCCATCCACCTCATCGAGTTCGAGGTCTGCCCCGGTCTGCCCTGCTTCGACTTCCGCGCCTACTGCCGCGAGCAGTGGGGCATGGAACTCGCCGAAGCGATGGCCGAGGCCGCGGCCCACCGCCTGCCTGGCTGAGGCTCAGGCCTGCGAGAAGCAGACCGGCGCGTGCCCTGCGCTGACGAACCCCAGCTCGCGCGCCGCCCCCTTCGACAGATCCAGCACGCGACCCCGGATGAAGGGACCCCGGTCGTTGATGCGCACCACGACCGACTTGCCGTTTCGCTTGTTGGTGACGCGGACCTTGGTGCCGAACGGCAGGCTGCGATGTGCAGCGGTCATGGCGGAAGGGTTCATTCGTTCTCCCGACGCCGTCTTGGACCCCAGGGCGTACCAGGACGCTTTTCCGCACTGGACGGCCGCATGGCTCGGCGTGGCGCCGACGAGGAGGGTTGCAGCGAAGGAAGAGGCTGTCGCGATGAGGATGGTTCTCAATGCAGGGAAGCTCCGTTGTGGATGATCGGAGCGCCTTGGCGAGGAATGTGGCAGCGAATGCGGCGCGGTCTGGGCGATTCCTTGATCGGAGTTCACGAAACGTCATAATTTGTTAAACAGCGTTACTGGCGGAACCTTGTCTCGAACCCGGAAATGCACCGCCCGCCGGACAGGCGTGTCTCCCTGACCTTCGGTCCGGCCGGGGTTACGGCCCCGTCGGCTGAAGCAGGGCATCGGCCATCGTCGGCCGGCCGTGACGCCTCGCCGCCCATCGCGGAACCAGCGACGATCCTCCGGCAGTCACCGTCAGAGGGCGCCCGACGGGCCCCGACGTGCGCACGTCCCAGAAGGAAGCTCCGCGTGCTCGAGGCACGCGGCTATGCGCCATGTCGCGCCACCCGCTGCCGCAGGGTCATCTGTCCGTCCACACTTTGAGTTGAAATGCGCGTTGACAGCCGGCCTCGGCCCGCTTAGATCAGCGGCGCGTAGCCCAGATGGCGGAATTGGTAGACGCGCACGGTTCAGGTCCGTGTTCCGCAAGGAGTGGAGGTTCGAGTCCTCTTCTGGGCACCATTCGATCCGTTTCCCAGACCGGGTCAAATCATTAATCTCTTTCAAGCTGTTGCGACCGCCCTTGTGTGATACAAAGGTGTGCAACAATGCTCTTTCGTCTGGTGCGGCCCATGCGGCGCAAAGGAAGCTTCCGGCATCA
>Ga0180217_1000573_pt1 | contig 55417 bp, 50 predicted proteins | sample eDN3rd37CBELigOP_FD_128521 | JGI IMG/M metagenome (GOLD analysis project Ga0180217, IMG submission 128521) | Enriched Organic Plus compost microbial communities from Emeryville, California, USA - eDNA 3rd pass 37_C BE-Lig OP (version 2) (version 2) ...
AATGGCGCTGTCCAACCAAGGCGGACCAATGCGCCCCACAGCCCGGCCACCAGTCCCATGACCCCGAAGCCAAGGAGGACGCCGCGTATCCAGATGGGAGAGCGGGGGCTTGAGGGCGAGGCAGGTGGTGACAGAACAATGGACGGAGCGGACATCGGGTTTTCTGCAGGTTGCGACGGAAAGGAGAATGCCGTTGACTGCATCTATGCCGCATCGAACGGGTTCGTTCTTTGACCACCCGCAAACAGGAAGTCGGCTAAGGCTGAGCCCGCCACGGCCAGGTTCGAGGTTCCGTCGCGCGGGCTGCCCGCGTCTCAGTCGGGCGCCCCCTCGGCAAGCATGAACAATTTATGGGGATCGCGGATCATGATCTTCTGACGCCCGCCTGCAACGAGGCCCTGGGCTTCCCATGCGCTCAGAACGCGGCTCACGGTATGCAGCGTCGCTCCCGTCATTTCGGCCACGTCCTGCCGCGTGATCGGGAAGTCGATCTGGACACCATCCTCGACCTTGCGCCCGGCCTGCTTGGCGAGGCGAAGCAGGGCGTGAGCGATACGGCGCTCGACCTGCTCCGTCGACATCTCGATGACCCGGGTATGGGCGTCCTGCAATCGGCTGCCGACGGTCTGGAGCGTGTTGGCCGCAAGTCCTGGGTGGGTTGTCACGAGGCGGGGCCATGCGGCGGAGGGCCATACCAGCGCAATGCTGTCCACCACCGCTACGGCCGTCGCAGGATAGGTATGGCGGCCGATGGCCGCGGCGACACCGAAGACTTCACCGGGGGCGACGAACCGAACGACGACCTGCTGGCCATCAGGGGTCAATTTGAACACCCGCAGATGCCCGTGCAGCAGAACGAAAAAGGAGTGAGCCTCCTCATCCTGCTGAAACACGTTCGTGCCTTTCGGATAGCGCACCGATTGCGCCTCCTGGAGCAACTGGTCGATCTGCCCTGGCGTGAGCCCGGCAAAGACCGGGACATCCGCTACAAGAGAACGATCGACGCTCGCCATGCTGCCTCCTTGGTCCAAACGGACTGCCAACCCGATCGGCTTCGCCCTGGAAATCCGGGCAGAAGCCTAGTCAGGCCACTTGTTACATATGGTCGGAACCGTTCCGATCCAGATTGTGCGCGACGATCATGTCCTCGGCGCCACGGGCCGCCGCTGCCTTGATGTCCTCGAACAGAAGCGCGATTTCCTCGAAAACGCTCAAGTCTGTTTCGTCCATTGAGATGGTATCGAGCTCGCCGACGAGTTCGAGCAGCGCAGCAATGCGATCGGCCTGGTGCCGAGCGTCCAGGATCAGACCTCTGAGCTGGCGCCGGGTTTCGAGCGATTCGAAGCGTGCGAGGGCCTCATCAATCTTTCCCCGACAGCGGCAGTCCAGATCAAGCGTCCCGACCACCGCACGGATCCGCGTCAGGAGGTGCGATGGCTGGGCTCCTGAAGAACGGTCCTCGGCATGGATCGCGGGGAATACTTCTCTCATGATGGTCTTCCTCTCGCTGCTGGAGAGTGTCCGGCCTTTGTTTTGGAACCGCTCGAGGCGGGCTCGCTCCCATTGCGCCGGTCAGGTAGTCACAGTCTGGTGGGGCAATCATTGATCCACCGCAAAGGCTCCAATCCCCATCCCACCCGGCCAGGCGCGCCATTCCAGCCGCCTCAGTTGAAAAAGGCCCGGGTCTTGCCCGGGCCAAGCGATCCATGCTGTTGCACCTCAGGGAGTGATCTGCCGGGTTCGGCCGAGAAGCTCCTGGCCGCGGGCGGTAATGAAGTCCGGTTTCCAGAGTGGATCCCAAACGAGGCTGACATCGACTCGGGGGACGTCCTGAAAACGATGGGCAAGGCGCTCGCGGACCTCCTCCACGATCATCTCGCCCAACGGGCAGGCTCGCGTGGTCAGGGTGAGTGCGACCTGCACGGTCTCGGGTGTCCGGTCGGCCTGATAGACCAGACCGAGATCGACGACGCTGAGGCCGACTTCCGGATCCATGACGTCCATCAGGCAATCCAGGATCTCGGGGTCCAGCGTATGCTGCCTGCCGGGTTTGCGGCTCATGGGCGATCCTCTTCTCTCCGTTTCGATGGCGGGAGAATTGATCGGTGGAAGGATCCCTTTCATTGCCCTGCCTCAAAGAGGATGCCGATTGTCGGCCGTTCCTCCCGCTTTCTTGTCGGCGCGCAAAGAGTGCCGGCCGTGAACCTGCTAGACGGAGGTCATGCAACGAACGCTTATCGGGAGGCGATCATGCCCGTAGAGCCCACCCAATTCGTCGATGACGTCATGCGGCAGTGGCCTGAGACGATCCGGGTCTTTCTCACTTACAAGATGCGGTGCGTCGGCTGCCCGATTGGCTGCTTCCACACCCTTGACGATGCCTGCCGCGAGCACGGAGCAAACCTCGGTCAGTTCCTCGCTGACCTGCGGGCGACCGTTGCGGAGGACGAGAGTATCAAGGCCCGGTGGCCTTCCGCTGGTTGACGGACGGCGCCAGCACATTGCGGCCCTGTCGGGATCCCGCGAATAATCTGCGTTTTCGCTGTGTTCTGCGAAAGACTTGCCCATGAACTATCGCAAGTATTGCCGAGCCGCAGCTTGGACGGGAAGGCTTTGCTTCAGGTTCTCAATGGACCCGTTCCACCAGATCTCGCCAAAATCGCGGACTCCTTGCGCAACATCAAACAGGGATCTTCGCCGGCAGAGTATGAGAGAGCGTCAAGAGCCACTCCCAAGGCTCGCCAGAACCGCAGTCCATGCACGCAACAATGGAGAAAACCATGCGTAATATTTTTGTTCTCGGGGCCCTGATGGCCGCGCTCGGCATTGCTGGTTCTGCCAGCGCGGCCGAGGTCGAGGTCAAGATGCTGAACAAGGGCACGGAAGGTGTCATGGTGTTCGAGCCGGCGCTCGTGAAGATCAATCCGGGCGACACCGTGAAGTTCGTTGCGGCCGACAAGGGACACAATGTCGAGACGATCGCCACCATGGTTCCGGAGGGCGGATCGACCTTCGCGGGCAAAATCAACGAGGAACTCACGGTCACCTTCGACAAGCCCGGTGTCTATGGATACAAGTGCAAACCACATTACGGCATGGGAATGGTCGGCATGGTCGTGGTCGGCGAGCCTGAGAATCTGGACCAGGCCAAGGCTGCATCGCATCCGGGCAAGGCCAAGCAGGCCTTCAGCACTCTCTTCGACAAGCTGTCGGCGACCAAGACCGCCGCGAAGTAAGGCATTTTCGGCTTTAAGACCTCGCCGCCATGATGATTCCCATCGTGGCGGCGCAATACCTCGGCGCCGGCGGGAACCCACGCCGACGTAAACTGCACAATCGACAGTGCTCCCGGCATTGAGACGGTGCAGAGATCACCGCTAAGAGAGACATCCATGGCTCCGATCCCACGGTTGCGCGATTATAAGGGCCCGGCACTCCTGTCTTACGGATTTCGTCCGTTCTTTCTGTTTGGCTCTCTCTATGCCGGTCTGACCATCCTGGCGTGGTTGCCGATGTTCTACGGAGAATTGGAGCTCTGGACCGCGTTCATGCCGCGCGACTGGCACATCCATGAGATGCTCTACGGCTATCTTCCAGCCGTGATCACCGGTTTCCTGCTGACGGCGGTTCCGAACTGGACAGGGCGCATGCCTCTGCAGGGCCGCCCGCTGCTCATCCTTGTTCTCGTTTGGGCTCTCGGCCGCATCGCATCGACCACGTCGGCCTGGATAGGCTGGGAGACCGCGGCTGTCGTCGACAACGCCTTTCTTCTGCTCGTCGGCGCAGCGATGGCGCGCGAGATCCTCAAGGGCAGGAACTGGCGCAACCTCAAAGTCCTTATTGCGCTTGGCGTGCTCATCGCCGGCAACATTGCCTTTCACGTCGAGGCACACGTTCTCGGGGCCGCGCAATACGGCACGCGTCTGGGCATCGCAGCTACCATGATGCTGATCATGCTGATCGGCGGACGCATCATTCCGAGCTTTACCCGCAACTGGCTCGTGCGGCAAAACCCGGGCCGCCTGCCAGCGTCATTCGGACGCTTCGACATGGCCTCCATGGTCGTCGCGGGCGCTGCGCTTCTTGCCTGGATTGCGGCCCCCGGCTCGCAGGTGACCGGGATTGTGCTGATTCTGGCTGGCTTGCTTCAGGCGGTTCGCCTTGCGCGCTGGGCCGGGGAGCGCACTTGGCGGGACCGGCTCGTACTCATCCTTCATGTCGCCTACGCGTTCGTGCCGATTGGCTTCGTTTTGGTCGGCATGTCGTCATGGGGGGTGGTGTCCAGCGCAGCCGGAATTCACGCCTGGACTGCCGGCGCGATGGGCATCATGACCCTGGCCGTGATGTCCCGTGCGAGCCTCGGCCACACGGGACGGGCGCTCGTCGCCTCTGGTACCGTGCAGGTGCTGTATGCCTTGCTTGTCGTCAGCGCGCTCACTCGGATTTGTGCAGCAATCCATCAAAACTGGAGTGATGGATTGCTGCACGCTGCAGGGCTCTCGTGGGCCATTGCCTTCATCGGCTTCGCGCTCGCCTACTGGAACGTGTTCACGAAGCGGCGCGTAATTTGACGTGCCGGGATCACAGGCTCGCTGTGATCCCGCCATCGACATAGAGAACGTGTCCATTGACGAAGCTCGAGGCGTCGGAGGCGAGGAACACGGCCGCGCCGATCAACTCGTCGACCGTTCCCCAGCGGCCGGCAGGGGTACGCTTCTCAAGCCACGCGTTGAAATCCGGATCTGCCATGAGGGCGGCATTCAGCTCGGTCTCGAAATAGCCGGGGCCGATCGCGTTGACCTGCAGGCCATGGCGCGCCCAGTCGGTCGCCATTCCCTTGGTCAGCATCTTCACCGCTCCTTTCGTGGCCGTATAGGGCGCGATGCCGGGGCGCGCGAGTTCGGACTGGACCGAGGCGATATTGACGATTTTTCCCCTTCCGCGAGGAATCATGCGTTTCGCGACGGCCTGTCCGACGAAGAACACGCTGTCGATATTGGCGGCCTTCAACCTCTCCCAGGCGTCGAGTGGAAAATCCTGCAGCGGGGCCCGATGCTGTATGCCGGCATTGTTGAACAGGATGTCGATGGGGCCGATCTCCGCTTCGATTTCGGCGACGGCATCCTCCACCGCAGACGCATCCGTGACGTCGAAGGAGCGGGCATGGACATTGCGCCCCTCTGCTTCCAGCGTCGCGCGCGCCCTTTCGAGTTGCTCCCGGTTACGTCCGTTCAGTACAACGATGGCGCCCGCCTCGGAGAGACCGCGGGCAATGGCAAGTCCAATACCTTTGGAAGAGCCGGTCACGAGGGCAATGCGTCCGGAGATATCGAAGATCTTCATGTGGGGATGATCCGAATTATGGCGGATTGCGGATGAGGCGTCCAGATTTCGCCCGATTTGACGGCGAAGTCTGACACGGCGAAGGTGGATCGTTAGTTGCAGTTAGGGCAGTCGTGGCACCGTTGGTATGGTCAGTAACCAGGAAATATTCCTGCCTTTTGGCTCTCGCAGGTGCTTTGTCTGCCGGAGTGGCGATCCCGCGTGCCTTAGCGTTTGATTTCTTTGGCCTCTTCGGTTCCGGCGATGAAGCGCCGCCTGCCCCCAGCGCAGACACATTGCCGTATGCTCTCGAATTCTCGGTCGTGGGCAACGACAAGAATCTCGTCCAGATCCTGAAGGATGCTTCGACTCTCCAAAGCCTGAAAGGTGATCCGCCGCCTGATGCGGATTCGCTGGTGCGACGGGCGGAGGCTGACCTGCCCCGGCTGACGGACGCCATGTGGGGCACAGGTTATTACAATGCTCGGGTCGTCGTGGGGGTGGCGGGAGTGCCGCTCTCCCTCCAAGCCGCGCGTTCGGAGGTCGCAATCAGTGCTGCCAGCGCGTATCGCGCGCGGGCGCATGTGCCCGTTCAGGTGATGGTCGATCCAGGTCCGCAGTTCACGTTCCGGGCCGTCTCAGTGCTGGATGCGCGGACCGGACTCCCGTTCCCTCCTGAGGAACTGCCGCCTCGTTTCATCAAGATCAAACCGGGCGATCCGGCGCGCGCGGCCGATATCGTGGCGGCACAGGCGCGGATCATTGATCACTTCCGGGCGCAGTCGCGGCCCTTCACGAAGGTGACGCGGCAGGAACCTGTGGTGGTTCATCCGCTGCACGCCATGGATATCACGCTGACGGTGGATCCTGGCCCCCGCGCCGGCATCGGGGAAATTGCGGTCCGGGGCGCGGAGAATGTGAACCCTGCCGTGGTGCGCTCCTTCATCTATACCGAACCGGGCGATCCTTATTCGCCCGCAGCCCTGACGAGGATGCGCAAATCGATTCTGAACATCGAGGCGCTGTCATCGGTCCGGATACGGCAGGGGGAGGAACTCGACGCCTATGGCAACCTGCCGCTTTTCGTCGATATCACCGAGCGGCCGCCCCGTGTCATCGGAGCCTCCGTGCAATACTCCACGACCGACGGCCCCGCGCTGCGGGCCTATTGGGCGCACCGGAACCTGTTCGGGGGGGCGGAAAGACTGAGGCTCGAAGGAAACCTCTTCTACCTGACCGAGAATGGCGGTCGGCCCGATGACGACGATGACGACGGGTTCGACTGGGACGATCTTGGCGGGCGTTTCCGAGCGAGCTTCCTCAAGCCGGCCCTCTGGGGAACACGCAACGACTTCCTGGCCGAAGCCTTGGTCGAGCGCGATCGCACGGAGGGATACACGAGCCGTCTCGTCAACGGGACGGCGGGCATTCGACACCGCTTCAGCGACACGTTCTCGATCCAGGGCGGCATCGAATACGAGAAGGGCCAGGCCTCCGACATTCTCGGGCAGGTCGATTACACGCTCGTCGGCCTCCCGTTCTCAGTCACCTATGACTCCACGGACAACACGCTCGATCCCACGCGCGGCATGAAGCTGCTCGCCTCCGTGGCACCCTATCCGGACTTCCTCGGCTCCTCCGTTCCCATGACCATCGCGAAGGGAACGGCATCAGCCTATTGGTCCATCGACGAGGAGGCGCGCTACGTGCTGGCGGGCCGTCTCGGACTCGGCTCCATTCTCGGGCCGGATCTCGAGGAGATCCCGGCCAACAGGCGCTTCTTCGCAGGGGGCGGCGGCTCCGTGCGCGGGTTCGGCTACCGGACCTTGAGCCCGACCTTCCTGGGAGAACCCATAGGCGGACGCAGCCTGCTTGAGGCGTCCGTTGAGGCGAGGATCAAGATCACCGATACGATCGGGATCGTTCCCTTCGTCGATGCGGGTACGGCCTTCGAATCGAGCTATCCCGATTTCGATGACACGATCCGCGTCTCGGCCGGCCTGGGCCTGCGCTACTATACCGGGATCGGTCCTATCCGCCTGGACGTGGCGGTGCCTGTTCGCCGCGAGCGGGAAGACGACCACGGCCTCGCCATCTATCTCGGCATTGGACAGGCGTTCTGATGATGAAGCTGCACCGCCACCTCACCATCCTGGCAACCGTCGCGGTCCTGGCGCTCGCGCTTCTCTGGCTGGCGGCGGGTTCGCCGAGCCGCGCCCAGACAGATCAGGGTGTTCTGGCGAGCCTGATCTCGCGTCTGCTGTCGACACCTGCCACCCAGGTGAGCATCGGCAGCATCGAGGGGGCGCTTTCGTCCGATGCGGTGATCAGGGACGTGCGCATCTCGGACCGCAACGGCGTCTGGCTGTCGCTCGATCGCGCCCGGCTCGTCTGGACACGGACCGCGCTGCTGCGCGGACGTCTGGAAGTCAATGAACTGGAGATCGACCGCCTTGAGATCGCGCGCAAGCCTGTGTCCACGGAAGAGGAGCAGGTGGCCGTTTCCGACGAGCCGATCCTGCCCGAGTTGCCGGTCAAGGTGATCGTTGAAAGGTTCTCTCTTCAGGAGCTTGCCCTCGGCGAGCCTGTCCTTGGAACGGCAGCGCGTCTTTCAGCGCAAGGGACGGCCAATCTCGGCGATCCCAATGAGGGCCTTGAACTCGAGTTCGCCGCGCAGCGTGTCGATGCCCCTGGACGCCTCGCGATCAACCTCGCTTATGTCCCACAGACGCGGCGGCTGACCCTGGATTTGACGCACCAGGAGCCGGAGGGGGGAATCGCGGCCCGTCTCATGGATTTGCCGGGCCTTCCCCCAGTCGATCTCAGGCTCGCTGGCGAGGGCCCCTTGAGCGACTTCGTTGCGAGGCTGGATTTTTCGGCCGGCGCAACCATCGGAGCAACAGGTGAAACGACGGTCCGGCGGGTTGCGGCAGGCTACGACATCGATGCCAATCTCGCTGCCCGGATCGAAGGATTGCTTCCGGGGCCGGTGGCGCCAGTCTTCTCCGGGACAACGCAGCTCGTCGGCAATGTGGCCGTCGGGGATGACGGCTCCGTGCGGCTTCAGCCGGTCCGCATCACGTCGAATGTCGCCCGCTTCGATATGACCGGAGCCGTCAGCGCGGACCGGGCGCTCGACCTGACACTGCAGGCCCGGGCCCTGCCTAACGATGGGAGTGCGACCCGAGCAGGTGATGCACAGATCGAGCGCCTTGTCTTCGACGGCCGGGTGCAGGGCACGATGATCGCCCCGCGGATCAACGGCTCTCTCGATGCGGCCGGTATGCGGCTGCCACAGGGGGGCCTGGACAGTCTCACCGCTCGTATCGCCATGGACCCCATCGGGGACGCGACTATCCCTGATCGGTTCACCTTCACAGTCGATGCGAGGGCCAATGGCCTTCAGCCTGAGGACAGGGCGCTGGCACGAGCCGTCGGCCAGACCTTGACGCTCACAGCGAACGGCACCTTCGACCGTGACGGTGTCGCAAGCGTCGAGACCGCACGCCTTGAGACATCCACGGCGAAGGCGAGCTTCGCGGGCCGTGTCGCCTCGTCGCTTCTCGACGGCGATCTCGATGCCGAGATCCCCTCGCTTTCGGCCTTCTCCGGCATCACGGGCCGTACGCTGCGTGGATCGGCATCGCTCAAGGCGAAACTTTCAGGCAATCCAGGGCGGGCCGACATCGCCGCGACGGTTGATGCCGATGCGCGCGACCTCTCGACGGGCACGGCGCCGCTCGACGGTCTGCTCGGCCGTTCGGTGACCGCGAACGGCGTGATGCGCCGTGTGCCGGGCGGCTTCGCCTTCGAGAATTTCCGTGTCGATGGAGCGCATCTCGATGCCCGCATGGACGGACGCGCGACCCAGACCACGGCCAATCTGGGCTTCGATCTCACCATCGATGACCTGCGGCCCATGGACGCCCGCGTGAGCGCTGGCAGGGCCAGTGTGACGGCCAATCTGACAGGGTCTCTGGAAAGACCGGATGTTACGGCAAGAGCGACGCTGACCGACCTGCGGGCTCTGGATCGGCCGGTCCCTCGTCTCGTGGTCATGCTCGATGCGAAGGATGTGACCGGTGCACTCGACGCTACGCTCAACCTCGACGGGCAGGTGGGGTCGAAGCCGGCAGCCGGGATCGTTCATGTGGCGCGGCCGCCGGAGGGCGGTTGGAATGTGGATCGGCTTGATGTGGATATCGGATCCGTCTCATTGGACGGCAATCTGCGCATCGGGTCCGATCAGCTGGCGCAGGGGCGGGTCTCCCTGGCGGGCAGCAATCTCGACGATCTTACCCCGCTTCTTCTCACAAAGCTCGATGGATCGGTCAACGCGGACATCCAGCTGAACAGCGCGGGCGGCCGGCAGGATGTTACGGTGACGGCTCAGGGTGCGCGTGTTTCCGCCAGCGGCGTCGCCGTGCGGGATTTTAATGTGCGCATGGCCGTCTCCGATCTTTACGCCCGGCCCATGATCGATGGCACCATCGAGGCTGACGAACTGAGGGCAGGGGGCCAGACGTTCAGGACGGTTCGGCTGTCGGCCGAGGGCTCGCCAAGTGCGTCTCGCATCACGGCGTCCGCGGTGGGGCAGGGCTTCAATCTCGATGCGCAGGCGCGTGTGGTGCCGGGCGATGCGACGCGCGTGGAACTTGCGAGCTTCACGGCCCGTCGGGGCGGCAGGCGCCTCGCCTTGGCTCAGCCTGCAACGATCTCGATCCAGGGCGGGAATGCTGCCATCAGCGGCTTGGTGATTGCTGCCGATCAGGGCCGTGTTGGCCTATCAGGTACGGTCGGGGACCGGCTGGATCTCTCCATAGACGTCCGAAACCTGCCGCTCCAGGTCGCTGAAATCATCGTTCCCAGCCTCGGGCTTGCAGGAACCGTGAATGGCAACGCCTCGATCAGAGGCGAGGCGAGCGATCCGAACGGGGCCTTTGACCTAAGGGTGACGGGCCTTGCCACACGTGAGACCCGCCAGGCCGGCCTGCCGCCGCTTGCCGTCACGGCGAGAGGCCAGATCGCTCATCAGCAGGCGACGGTTGACGCTGATGTTGCGGCCGGACGTTTCGGAACGCTTCAGGTCTCCGGCCGCATCCCACTCGATGCCACCGAGGAACTCGCGCTCAGGATTGCCGGTCGCACCGATCTCGCCGTGGCGAATGCGTTCCTCTCGGCCAGCGGTCGCCGCGTGACCGGCAGCGCAGTGCTCGACCTGTCGGTCGCCGGCGCGATCGCCGAGCCACAGCTCCAGGGAACGGTTGCCCTGTCGGGCGGCAGCTTTGTGGATTCGCTGCAGGGCATCCAGTTGAGCGACATCGCCGGGCGCTTCGCGGCACGCGGGGAGTCACTCACCATCGAGAGCCTGAGTGCCCGCACCCCCAACGGCGGATCGCTATCGGCACGGGGGCGGGTCGAGATCGACCCGGCCGCCGGACTGCCGGCCGATATCCGTATCACGGCAAGTCGTGCACAGCTCGTGTCAAACCAAACCGTCAGCGCGAGCGCCGATATGGACCTTGCCGTGTCCGGGCCGCTCACAAGCAGGCCGCGCGTCGCCGGCCAGGTCAACATCATCTCGATGAACGTCTCGGTTCCGGATCGGCTTCCGGCGACCTTGAGACCGCTCCCGGGGACCAGACATGTGCAACCGACTCCGGCAGCGGCGGCGCGTCTCGCGCTGGAGCGCAGGCAGCGGGCCGTCAGGGCGCAGGGACGTCCGTTCAGCGCGGATCTCGATCTGAGCATCACGGCGCAGAACCGCATCTTCGTGCGAGGACGCGGGATCAATGCCGAGCTCGGTGGCGACCTGCGTCTCCAGGGAACATCGCAGGATCCGATTGCCATCGGTGCATTCGAGCTTCGTCGCGGCCGTCTCGATATCATCGGCCGTCGTATCGATTTCGTGCGCGGCCGGCTGGATTTCACCGGGGAGCTCACGCCGTCGCTCGATTTCCTGGCCGAGACGCAGGCGGGGGATGTAACAGCTCGTATTGCCGTCACAGGGCCCGCCTCACAACCCGAATTCGCCTTCAGCTCAAGCCCCGATCTGCCTCAGGACGAGGTGCTCTCGCGGGTTCTTTTCCAGCGTCCGTCCGGTGCGCTTTCCGCGGGACAGGCCTTGCAGCTTGCCCAGACTGTGGCGCAGCTGTCGGGCGGTACCGGCTCGGATGCTTTCGAGAGCCTTCGTCGTTCCCTCGGGGTCGATAGCCTCGACATCACGGTTGATGCCTCCGGCGATCCTGCCGTCGGCGTCTCACGCTACATCAGCGACAATGTTCGGGTGGGCGTCAAGGCGGGCGCACGGCCTGAGGAAAGTGGCGTCACCGTGGACGTCGATCTGACGCGGCGTCTCAAGGCCCAGGGCGCAGTCGATGCCGAGGGCGGAACTTCGGTCGGTGTCGGCTTCGAGCTTGAGTACTAGACGACAGCTTCGGACAAGTTTGAGGCGCCAACCTTGTCCTCGATAAGGCGGATTCGTCAGTCGAAGGGTGAGGGCAAGCCATGGCAACTATGTTGATCGGTGCGGTGATCGCCTCGATGGCAGGACTACTCCTGCCGCCTGTTCTGAAGATCGCAACGCTCGATCGCAGAAGGGCCGCCGACCTGCGGGCGACGGGACCGACATTCGCTCCTGAATAGCCCCAGGATCGGTGGTCACAGAGATCGGGCGATCAGAAGTTTCATGATCTCGTTCGTGCCGCCATAGATGCGCTGGATTCGTGCATCGACGTAGCGCCGGCCGATTTCGAATTCGTCCATATAGCCATAGCCGCCGTGGAGCTGCAGGCAGGCATCTGCGGTTTCACACTGCTTGTCGGTTGTCCAGTACTTGGCGATCGAGGCGGACACCTGATCGAGTTCGCCCCTGAGGGCACGCTCGATGCACCAATCGAGAAACACGCGCGCGATCAGGGCCTCGCTCTTTCGCTCGGCCAGGACGAAGGCCGTGTTCTGAAATTCCAGAATGGGCCTCCCGAACGCCTGCCGCTCTTTGGTGTAGTCCGTGGTCAACTGCATCATCCGCTCCATGGCGGCGACCGCTGAGACGGCGATGGCAAGGCGTTCTTTCGGAAGCAGCTCCATCATCTGATAGAAGCCGCGGCCTTCCTCGCCGCCGAGTAGGTTCTCGGCCGGCACGATGGCATTGTCGAAGAAAAGCTCGGAGGTGTCCGAGGCATGCATCCCGATCTTGTCCAGATTCCGGCCCCGGCGGAAGCCGTCGCTGCCATCGGTTTCGAGCATCAGAAGCGAGATGCCTTTCGTGCCCTGATCCGGATCCGTCTTGGCTGCGACGATGATCAGATCGGCGATCTGGCCGTTGGTGATGAATGTCTTCGCGCCGTTCAGCGAATAGGCGCTTCCATCGCGGATGGCGCGGGTGCGCAGTGCCCGAAGATCGGAGCCGCCCCCCGGCTCGGTCATGGCAATGGCCCCGATGAGCCGACCCGTCGCAAGGCCGGGCAGCCACCGCTGCTTCTGCTCGTGCGAACCGAAGTGAAGGACGTATTGCGTCACGATGGCATTGTGCACGGCGACAGGCAAAGCCATCTCCGGCACTTCATATTCGAGATCCTCGATTACGGCTGCCACATGGGCGAAGGTGCCGCCGAGGCCGCCATATTCCTCGGGCATGTCAGGACAGAGCGCGCCCATTTCGCCCAGAGCAAGCCAGGCGTCCCGATCGATCATCTTGTTGGCGCGCCATTGCCGGGCCCGAGGGGACAGGTTCGTCGCAAGATAGCGCCGGAACGTCTCCCGGAAGATGTCGAGATCGGGTGTCATCCAGGATGAGCGGTAGGTCACGGACGTTCCTTTCCTGACGATGAAGGGGAGAAACTCTGACGGACGTCGCTTCAGGCGGCATGGGGGAAGCGGTCCTCTCAACTCGCCTGCGCGGTGTGACTTTGCGCGGACCGCAGGCGCCACCCGCCCGCTGCAGCGTTCGCCCTCCGAAGATATCCACTCTGGGGTAGCGTTGTGACGGAGAAGGTAAGCTTCCGATTTCTACGCCGTCAAGCATCGGCCAGGCAGTGCTCGCGAACCGGGTGCGGCTTCACCTTTCGAACGAGAGGGAGGCGTGTTGACTTCTACTCGCGGGTAAGAATACGATTTCAGAGTAGGGGACCCTGAGAAGCCCCACAAACAGAAGCCGAGAATGCCGCAAAGAAGCATATCCGGCCATCGGGCAAAGTCGGCAGCGCCGACAGGTCCTATGGGAGGAAATGCTGGTGGTGCAGAGCTCCGACTCGATCACCTTATCCGTCGCTGACGCTGTCGCGACGATCACGCTCAACCGCCCGTCGGTGCTCAATGCCATCGACGCCCAGGCGGCGAGAGCCTTCCTGACCATCCTCGAGAACATCGCAGAACGCTCGGACGTGAGGGCCATCGTGCTTCGCGGGGAGGGGCGCTCCTTCTGTGCCGGCGGCGATGTCGCCAGGTTCCGGAACGGAGATCCGGAAGCTGCCATCGACGAGATCATCACGCCATTCCATGAAGCCCTGCAGCTCCTGGATCAAATGCCTCAGCCTTCCGTTGCTGCCGTTCATGGAGCCGCAGCCGGTGCGGGCTTCAGTCTGGCGCTCGCCTGCGACTTCGCGATCGCGACCGAGGGAGCGAAATTCACCCTGGCCTATGCGCGCATCGGCGCCTGCCCTGACGGGTCCGCGACCTATCAGCTGCCCCGGATCGTCGGCCTGAGAAAGGCAAAGGAGCTCGCCCTTCTGGCCGAGACCATCGATGCCGCCGAGGCGCTGCGTCTCGGCATCGTCAACCGGGTGGTTCCGGAGGCGGAGCTGAACGCCGAATGTGCACGCCTCGTCTCTCGCCTCGCGGCGGGTCCTTCGGTCGCCTATGGACGTATCCGTGAGCTGATGACCGCATCATTCGAGAGGGACCTTGGCGCCCAAATCGAGGCAGAGCGCCAGGCCTTCAAGGCACTGTCGCGAACGCACGACTTTCAGGTAGGCGTTTCGGCCTTCCTCAACAAGACTCCGGCTCAATTCAAGGGGCATTAGAGCATGTCAGATGGCCTCAACCGATCCTCGCGCGAGACCGCTGCTCCCATCCTGACAGTCGACGGACTCTCGCTCTCCTTCGGTGGCCTGCGTGCCCTTTCCGGCGTCTCGTTCGATGTGCGGCATGGATCGATCACGGCGCTCATCGGACCGAACGGCGCGGGCAAGACGTCCATGTTCAATGCCATCTCCGGCTTCTACAGGCCAACGTCCGGCCGCATCATCTTCGATGGCGTGGATATCAGCCGGGAACGACCGCCCTCGCGTGCGAAACGAGGATTGGCGCGGACGTTCCAGAACATCGCTCTGTTCCGGGGCATGACGGTGCTCGACAACATCAAGCTCGGTCGGCACGCCCATCTCAAGACCAATGTTCTCGACGCTCTCTTCTATCGGGGAGGGGCGCATCGGGAGGAGATGGAGCTTCGCCAGGAAGTCGAAGAGCGCATCATCGACTTCCTCGAGATCCAGCACATCCGCCACGCGCCCGTGGCTGCGCTGCCCTACGGTTTGCAGAAGCGGGTCGAACTGGCGCGCGCGCTCGCCATGCGCCCCCGCATCCTCATGCTCGACGAGCCGGTCGCCGGGATGAACCGGGAGGAGACGGAGGATATGGCCCGCTTCATCCTGGATGTGAAGGAGGAATGGGGTGTCACCATCCTCATGGTGGAGCATGACATGGGCATGGTGATGGACATTTCCGATCATGTGGTCGTGCTCAATTTCGGCCAGGTGATCGCACAGGGTCGGCCGTCCGAGGTGCAGAACGATCCCGCCGTCGTCAGCGCCTATCTCGGGTCAGGCGATCTCGCGCAGCGAATTCGCAAGACGGAGGCCGCATGATGGATTGGCTCTACGTCACCGAAGTTGCATTGGCGGGGCTGGGGGCGGGTGCACTTTATGCGCTTACGGGCGTGGCCTTCGTGCTGATCTACAAGGCGACGCGGGTCGTCAATCTCGCCATCGGCGAAATCCTGATGCTCGGGGGGTATGTGTTCTTCGGCCTTGTCGCCGGAGCAGGCCTCCCGCTCTGGGCCGCCATTCCGTTGACGATCCTCGCTGGTGCGGCCTTGGGCGCGGTAGTAGAGCGGGCACTTATCCGCCCTATGCTCGGCGAGAGCCCCATCTCGGTCTTCATGGTGACCATCGGGCTGGGCTCAATCCTGGCCGGTGTAGTCGAACTTGCCTGGGGCGCGGACCCACTGCGCCTGCCCGAGTTCATCCCCAACACGCCGATCTTTCTCGGCGAGGCGTATGTCGCCCCGAAGGTCGCTTACGGGGCCCTGGTGGCGGCACTTCTGATCGCCGTCGCGGTGGCGGCATTGCGCTTCTCGCGAGGCGGGGTGGCTCTGCGCGCCACCGCGCGTGACCAGGGGGCGGCCTATTCCATGGGCATCGATGTGGGACGCGTCTTCTCGCTGTCCTGGATGGCGGCCTGCGCGACGGCGGCCGGGGCGGGCGTGATCGTGGGCGCCATCGGCGGCATTTCCCCGACCATGGGCATCTTTGGCCTGTCCGTCCTCGTGGTCGTGATCGTCGGCGGCCTCGACTCCGTGGCCGGCGCGTTGGTTGGTGGATTGCTCATCGGGCTGGTCGAGGCGCTGGCGGGCAGCTTCCTGGGTGGTGAATACAAGTTGCTCGCCACATTCAGCCTGCTCATCCTGATCCTGATGATCAGGCCCTACGGCATCTTCGGCACTCATGAGATCGAGAGGCTCTGATGCGCATCGGAACCTTGAAACTGTCATATGCGGCTGACGAGTCTCTGTTTGACACGAAGGTGCAGTGGGTCTGGCTTGCGCTCCTTGCCGTGAGCCTCGTCCTCCTCCCATTCGTCGCCGGGCCGTATTGGATCTACATGGCTTGCCTGGTTGCCATCAACGTAGCGAGTGCGACGGGGCTCAATATCCTCACTGGCTATACGGGTCTCGTGAGCCTGGGGCAGGCCGCCTTCATGGGGGTCGGCGCCTATACCGTCGCCGTGTTGGAGATCCGGGTCGGCACTCCGTTCTTCATCAATCTGCTTGTCGCCGGTGCAATGACGGCGTCCGTCGGGGTGATCGTCGGGATTCCGAGCCTTCGGGTAAAGGGACTTTATCTCGCGATTGCCACCATCGGGGCGTCGATGATCCTGCACTTCGTGTTCGCGCATTGGGAATTGACCGGAGGAACACGAGGCCTTTCCATGCCGCCGGCCCACTTCTTCGGCATCGCACTCGACCAGCCGCACAAGCTCTATTGGCTCATCATGCCCGTGACGGCGCTGATGGTGCTTGGCGCGGCGAATCTCTTCCGCACGCGTGTAGGACGCGCCTTCATCGCCATCCGCGACCGTGACATTTCGGCTGAGGTGCTCGGCATTCCGCTGCTTCAGACGAAGCTCACGAGTTTCGCGCTGTCTTCCTTCTATGCGGGAGTCGCGGGCGGGTTGTGGGCCTATTTCTTCCGCGTCGTGACGCCGGAGAGTTTTCCGCTCATCAACTCGATCTTCTATCTCGCCGCGATCATCGTCGGCGGTATGGGCACCATTCTAGGGGGCATCCTCGGCGCCGCCTTCATGACCCTGGTGCCGGAGGTCCTCAAGCTCGTGGTCGGCTGGCTCACTCCCTGGGTTCCGGACGCGCTCAGCCTGCTCGCCCCAATCCGAACCATCGTGTTCGGTGCTCTGATCGTCGGGTTCCTCATCTTCGAACCACAGGGCCTAGCCGAAATCTGGCAACGAATCCGACGCTTCTTCCATCTTTGGCCCTTCAGAACATAAAGCCTACCGGGAGGAAATGCATGAACCTGAAGCTATCACGGAGAAGTCTCTTAGGAGCGGCAATGGCCGGACTCGCGCTCGGTGCGGTCGAGGCCAGGGCGCAGGCTTCGAACGAGGACATCGTCCTCGGCGGATCGATTCCGCTCACCGGCGTCTTCGCCTTCGCGGGCGTCGGCATCCATGCAGGAATCCAGGATTACCTGAAGATCGTCAATGACGCCGGCGGCATCAAGGGCCACAAGATCAAGTACGTGGCCGAGGATACGGGCTACAAGGTCGACGCCTCGGTGGCGGCGTTCAACAAGATCACAAGCCAGGAAAAGGTGACCCTGTATTACGGGGATTCCACGGGTTTCGCCAAGACGATCAACCCGGAGCTCGAGCGCAAGGGCACGATGATCATGGCCGGCGCATCCTTCGCGTCGGAGCTGAACGATCCGAAGAAGTACCCGCTGCAGTTCCTGCCCGGGCCTGACTATACCGAGATGTTCGGCATCCTGATGCGCCACATCGCAAAGGAGAAGCCGGGCGCAAGCGTCGCCTTCGTCTACTCCGATACGGAGTTTGGGCGCGACCCGATCGCGCCGGGCGAGAAGCTGGCGAACGAGCTCGGCTTGAAGGTGGTCGAGAAGATCGTGACGCCCCCGGGCAGCGTGGATGTGTCGACTGAAGTGCTCAAACTGCGCCGCGCCCGTCCCGACTACACGATCTTCCATGGCTACGTGCTGGCGCCGATTCCGGAATTCATCCAGCAGGCGAAGCAGATGGGCATGCAGAGCCGCTTCATGGGCACGTTCTGGTCCATGGACAATTCCATGGTGGAGAAGATGGGTGAGGCGGCCGACGGTTTCATGGGGGTGATGCCCTACCGCTACTACTACGACAAGGAAGGCACGTCGCCCATGCTGGACAAGATCCGGCAAATGCGGCCGGAGTATCAGTCCACCGCCTATATGCAGGGCTTTCTGACGGCGATGCTGATGACGGAAGCCGTCAAGCGCACGCTCGATGCAGGCAAGGAACTGACGGGCGCGAACATGAAGGCCTCGCTCAATTCCATCAAGGACTTCGACACGGGCGGGATCATCGGGGTTCCGATCTCCATCCCGGGCAACTCGGTGCCCGTCGGCCGGATCTATCGCTTCGACGCAAAGCAGAAGCAGATGCTGCCGGCCTCCGATTGGATCCAGCTCGGAACGTAAGTCATGGACGCGGAGACCCTTCTGAACGTCAACAATGTCGAGGTCGTCTACAATCGGACGATCCAGGTTCTCCGCGGCCTGTCCCTGCAGGTGCCGAAGGGCGAGATCGTCGCCCTTCTGGGGTCCAACGGGGCTGGCAAGTCCACGACGCTCAAGGCTATCTCCAACCTGCTCGAACTCGAGGACGGCGCCGTCACCGCGGGCCAGATCGCGTTCGACGGAGCGGATATCGCAACGCTCACGCCGCACGGCCTCGTCCGGCGTGGGCTTTTTCACGTGATGGAGGGCCGCCGCATCTTCGAGGACCTGACGGTGGAGGAGAACCTTACCGCCGCCACATTCTCGCTGTCCGGTCGTGGGCTGCCGATCACGCCCTTCGATCTCGTCTATTCCTATTTCCCGCGCTTGTACGAGCGCAGGAAGGGGCTCGCCGGCTATCTTTCCGGTGGCGAGCAGCAGATGCTGGCCATCGGCCGCGCGCTGATCTCCAAGCCGAAGCTCATTCTCCTGGACGAGCCGTCGCTCGGCCTGTCGCCGAAGCTCCTGGAGGAGATCTTCACCATCATCGCGCGCATCAACGCGGAGCAGGGCGTTTCCATGTTGCTCGTGGAGCAGAACGCCGCCGTCGCATTCTCCGTGGCGGGCTATGGCTACATCATGGAGATGGGCAAGGTCGTTATCGACGGTCCTGTGGAACAGCTCGTCAAGAACCAGGACGTGCAGGAATTCTACCTCGGTCTCGGAGGGGGCGGGGCCCACAAGAGCTATCGCGACGTGAAGCACTACAAGCGCCGCAAGCGCTGGCTGTCATGAGGACAACCATGGCGCAGGACATTCAACGTGACACCATGACCCTTCCGCAACTCCTGCGGGACAATGCTCGGCGCATGCCCGGGCGGATTGCGCTCCGGCAGAAGGATTTCGGAATCTGGCAGCCGATCACGTGGGCCGACTACTACGAACGGGCGAGGCATTTCGGATTGGGGCTTCTGGCGCTGGGACTGGAGCGGCGCGGCCATGTGGCCATCCTCTCCGAAAACAGGGCCGAGTGGGTCATCGCGCAACTCGGTACCGGTCTCGTGGGCGGCGTGACGATCGGTGTCTATGCCACAAGCCCCGCCAACGAGGTTTCCTATGTTCTAGGACACTCCGATGCGGAGGTCGTGGTCTGCGAGGATCAGGAACAGACCGACAAGGTGCTCGAATGTCTGCACGAACTGCCGAAGATCAAGCGGATCGTGGTGATCGACCCGAAGGGTTTACGACACTACGAGAATGACAAGCTCTCGACCTACAGGGAAGTCATTGAGAAGGGAGGCTCCTACGAACAGGAGCATCCGGGCCTGGTCGATACATGTTTGGAGGAGCAAAGCCTCGCCGATATCGGCCTGATGGTCTACACCTCGGGCTCAACCGGGAAGCCTAAGGGAGCGATGCTCAGCTACCGCAACATGCACGCGCAGGCCATCGGCGTCATTGAGCGGCTTGGCTACACACAGGACACGACAAACCTTTCCTATCTGCCCCTGTGCCACGTGGCCGAGCAGATGCTCACCGTCATGGCGCCCTTGCAGATGGGGTCCTGCGTCAGCTTCGGAGAGTCCATCCGCACCGTCCAGGAGGATCTGCGCGAGGTCGCGCCGACGCTGTTCCTCGGTGTGCCGCGCATCTGGGAAAAGCTGCATTCGGCCATCCACATCAAGATGATCGAAGCGAGGGGCTTCCGACGCCAGCTTTACGAAAGGGCCATCTCCTTGTGCGAGCCTTTCGCCGAGAGGGCTTCCGCCGATCGCTCGCTACGCGAGAGGCTGGTGTTCGGGATTTGCTACCTGCTGGTCTTCCGGGCCCTGCAGAACTTCATCGGATTGCGCCGCGCGAAGGTCGCGCTCACGGGCGCAGCGCCCATTTCGCCGCTCATCGTGCGCTTTTTCCGCACGCTCGGGATCCCGCTTGTCGAGGTGTATGGACTGACCGAGACCTCGGGGATGGTCACCGGCCAGCGCCTGGACTCGCTCCTGCCTGGCGCTGTCGGACCTGCCGTCCAGGGGGCGGAGATACAGATCGGGCCCGACGGCGAGTTGCTCGTTCGAGGCGAGATGGTGTTCGAAGGCTATTATCGGAACGAGGAAGCAACCCGCGCCTCGATACGGGACGGGTGGCTGCACACTGGGGATGTTGCCAAGATCGAAAATGGACAGGTCAAGATCGTCGACCGCCTCAAGGACATCATGATCACGGCCGGCGGCAAGAATCTGAGCCCATCCGAGATCGAGAACACCGTCAAGAGCAGTGCCTTCATCAAGGAATGCATCGTCATCGCCGAAGGACGTCGCTATCCGACCGCGCTCATTCAGATCGATTCCGAAACCGTGGGCAAATGGGCCGAGGAGAACCGCGTGCCCTTCACGAACTACAAGAGTCTCGCCGAGAACCGAAGGGTGCGGGAAATGGTCGAGGCGGAAGTCGAACGCGCCAACAGTCAGCTCGCGCCTGTTGCCCAGATCAAGAAGTTTCATCTCCTCACGAAGGAGCTGGATCATGACGATGACGAAGTCACCGCGACGATGAAGGTGCGTCGGGCGAACATCTACCGCAAATATGCTGCCGAGATAGAAGCTCTTTACAGAGAAGCGCCTGCCGTGGCAGCGGAATAGGCATCAAGTTCAGGGAGTTTTCGAAATGTCTCGCAGCGTCGTCATTACATCGGGGGTCCGGACCGCTATCGGCACGTTCGGCGGTACATTGTCCAACCACTCGCCTACTCAGCTTGGTGCGCTCTGCGTGACCGAGGCCCTGAGACGCGCAAAGCTCGAAGGGGCGGACGTAGACCATGTGGTTTTTGGCAACGTGATCGTCACTGAGCCGAAGGATGCGTATCTCGGCCGTGTGGCCGCGATCGAGGGTGGCATCCCGATCGAAGTTCCCGCCATGACCGTCAATCGCCTGTGCGGCAGCGGCGTGCAATCCATCGTGTCGGCTGCTCAATCCATCATGCTTGGCGATGCTGATGTGGCCGTCGCGGGCGGCGCGGAGGCCATGAGCCGTTCGCCGCATCTTCTCCACACGGCGCGGTTCGGGCAGCGCATGGGGAACGCCCTGGTGGTGGACCACCTCACCGGCATCCTGACCGATCCCTTCGGCAACGGCATCATGGGCATCACGGCGGAGAACGTGGCCTCCAAGTGGCAGATTTCCCGCGATGATCAGGATGCCTTCGCGGCCGAAAGCCAGCGGCGTGCGGCCATGGCTGTCAGCGAGGGGCGGTTCAAGGATCAGATCCTCCCCATCGAGGTCCGCAAAGGACGTGAGACGATCTCGTTCGACACCGACGAACACCTCAAGCCCGATACGACGCGCGAGAGCCTCTCGTCGTTGCGTCCCGTGTTCCGCAAGGATGGGACCGTGACGGCTGGCAACGCGTCGGGCATCAACGATGGCGCGGCCGCGGTGGTCCTCATGGAGGAGGGCCGCGCGGAGCGCGAGGGGCGCAACGTGCTGGCCCGCATCGTCGGCTATGCTCATGCCGGCGTGGAGCCCGGCGAAATGGGCATCGGGCCAGTCCCTGCCGTACGCAGGCTCCTTGAAAAGACAGGCATGAAGGTCGGCGATTTCGATGTGATCGAATCGAACGAAGCCTTCGCCGCGCAAGCCTGCGCCGTCGCGAACGAGTTGGGGTTTGATCCGGAGCGCGTCAATCCGAATGGGGGAGCCATTGCATTGGGGCATGCCGTTGGAGCCACCGGTACCATTCTTACCGTCAAGGCTGCTTACGAGCTTGCCCGCACCGGGGGGCGCTATGGCCTTGTCACGATGTGCATCGGCGGCGGTCAGGGCATCGCGCTGGCTATCGAGCGGGCTTGAGGAAAGCATCATGACCGGAACGCCCGCCTTCTACGGGGAGCCAAGGCGCCGCTGCGATGCACGGCTGCAAACGCTTCTTGGATCGGTACCGGCATGACGGCCTCTCCGTGGAAAAAGCCAGCTGACCGGCAGAAGGAGCGTGAGGTCAAGCGCGATGCAGTGCTGCGCGCCGCCGCTCAGGCATTCAATGAGAACGGTTTTCACAAGACGTCGCTTGACGATGTGGCGGAGCGTCTGAACGTCACGAAGCCGACGATCTACTATTACGTCAAGAACAAGGATCAGATCCTGTTCGAGTGCGTGCGGATCGGGCTGGAAATGCTGGAAGATGCCTCGGCACAGGTCGAAGGCACCGAGGCCACGGGGCTTTCCAAGCTGATCGCACTCTGGCGCGTGTATGTGAAGATCGTTACGGAGGACTTCGGCCGCTGTCTCATCCTCGTGGGAGAGGATCCGTTGCCAGCAGGCACGCGCAAGGAGCTGCGCGCCCTGAAAGGGCGGATCGACAAGCGCTTTCGCTCGGTCATCGTCGAAGGCATCGAGGACGGGTCCATCCGCCCCTGCGATCCCAAAATGGCGGCCTTTGCCGCCGCTGGTGCATTGAGCTGGATCGCGCGCTGGTACGATCCGCGAGGGCCGCTTGGTCCCGAGCAACTGGCCGATCAGATGATCGACTTGCTTGTCAACGGCGTCGGCGGTGCAAGTCAGGCCCAGCGGATGAGCAACAGAAGGGCACCTACGAAAAGTGCGTCTGGCAACAGCAGTGTATCGTCGCGGCATCCGCGCAAGGCTGCCGGCGGAGCGACGTGAGGATCTCCCCGTGGTTTGGGACACATAGCGCCATGAACCTTTCCGAGCAGCGCCTTTACCTCAGCCCAGCCGAGTACGTTGACAGCGATCACCCCGCTATCCAGCGACATGCCAAGATGCTGATCGCCGGGGTTGCTTACGCTTCAGATCAGGCACGGCTGCTGTATGAGGCGGTGCGCGACGGCATTCGTTACGATCCCTATGTCGACTACACCGACCCGGAGAGCTTCCGAGGGAGCAGCGTATTGGCTGCCGGTAAGGGATACTGCGTCGGCAAGGCCGCCCTCTATGCGGCACTTTGCCGAGCTGTCGGCATTCCGGCGCGGATCGGGCTGTCGGATGTGAAAAACCATCTGGCGACCCCGCGTCTGCTGGAGGCGGTTGGGACCAACGTGTTTTCATATCACGGTTATACCGAGGTCTATCTGAACGGGAATTGGCTCAAGGCCACGCCTACGTTCAATGCAAGTCTTTGCGCCAAGCTCGGCGTCGAGCCGCTTGCTTTCGACGGAACCACCGATGCCTTGCTACAGCCCTTCGACGGAGAAGGCCGGGCCTTTATGGACTACGTTGTCAGTCACGGCACGTTCTTCGACGTGCCGACAAAGTTTCTGATGAGCGAGTTCTCGCGGCTTTATCCTGCACTCTGCCGGCCCGGCGGATATCGCGGGCAGATGGAGGATGAAGCCGAAGCAATGGCCGCGACGGCTCGTTGACCGCCGCGATGCCCTAGTTCCGCAAAGGTTTCCCGGTCGCCAGCATGTGGGTGATCCGCTCCTGCGTCGCAGGCATTTTCGCGAGAGCGAGAACCGCTTCGCGTTCCAGAGCCAGCACATCTTCTTCCGACGCTATACTGCTGGAGAGTCCCGCGCCCGTGAGAACTGAGGCGAGATTCTCCGCGACGATCATATCGGTTTCAGTAAGACGAACCGCTTCACGCTGTGCTCGAAGAGCTTCCATGAGTTCCCGTTGTCCAGAGGTTCCCGAGAGCTGGAGCGTGGCACGGTCAGGTAGAAGATAGCCCGCGTTCGCCATTGATTCCGCATGCTCGGCCGCCGCGGCGAGGAGCCCGTCTCGGCTCATCACGATGGCGTCGCTGGATCGAAGGAACCCTTTCTCCCAGGCATCAAGGGCCGAGGTTGAGGGATTTCCTGAAAGGATGCTGTCAAAGGCAATCCGCGCGGCGGCCGCCGGATTTCCGTGACGGTCTGTTCGCTCCTGTGCCCGGAGCAGAAGCTGGGTACATCCGCCCCATCCGGGCACGATTCCGACCTTCGTCTCAGGAAGGCCTGCGGCGAGTTCAGCATGGGCCACGACGGAATCGCAATGAAGCATCGTCTCGCAGCCGCCACCGAGCGCCAGCCCTCCCGCCGCGGCAACGACGGGGAAGGGAGCATATTTCATGCGCAGGAACAGGTCCTGGCCTCGGGTGAGGAACGCACCAAGGGCAGACCAATCTTCCTTACGAAGAAGATCCACGAAGTACGTCAGATCTGCTCCGGCGGAGAATGCGCGGGGATTGTCGTTTCCGATGACGAGACCGCGAAATTCGGATGCGGTCTTCGCGAGGCTCTGCTCCAAGGCGTCGAAGACGGACGGCGTCAGGCTGTTCATCTTCGTGTGGATCTCGAAACAGGCGATGCCATCGCGCGCTTCCCAGAGCGAGGCTCCATCGGTCCCGAGAATCTTTGCGCGTCGCGCCTTGATGGCGGGCAGGGTCATCGCGCCGGACTCGGCCCCCGCTTGCGCGCGCATCCCGGTCGTGTTCAGCGGCAATCCCGTGTCTGCCGCATAGAAGCCGCCGCGTGCGATCGCGGATGCGAGAAGGGCAGGCACCTCACATCCGTCGGCCTCCAACCGGTCGGCAATTATTTCCGGGCCGCAGCGATCGGCGATCTTGAAGGGACCTTCGCGCCAGGCATAGCCGAGCTCCATCGCAACATCGATGGCGGCGACATCGTTTGCGATCTCCGGGCCAACCGTCGCAGTGTAGGCGATGAGCCGCGACAGTACTCGCCACGCATACTGACCGGCGCGGTCCCCTGAATGCAGGAGAGCGGAAAGATCGCGCCCTTTTCCGGGCAGCGACGCCACGTCTGCCGGAACTTCGGGGCGGTAGCGGCCCGTTGCGAGGTCGAGAGCCTCGCGCGTCTTGTCCACATTGTGACGATAGAAGCCGCTCTTCGCCTTTCGGCCCAGATGGCCCGCGCTAATCATGTCCTGGATGGTCAGGTCGGACGGAAGATCATAGGCATGGAGACCGTCCGACGCAGGGAGCGCGCCCATGAGGCTTCCCCACACATGTGGGACAAGATCAATGCCGATGAGATCGAGAAGGCCGAAGGCGCCGGTGCGCGGCATGCCGAAAGCGACCATCACGGCATCGGCTTCCTCCACCCTGAGACCCATGCTCTTCGCCTCGAGCGCAGCGACCGCGAGCCAGTAACAGCCGATGCGGTTGGCAATGAATCCGGGCGTGTCGTGGCATTCGACGGCTGTCTTGCCCAGGATCACCTGGGACGCCTCAATGACCCGCGAAACAAGCTCCGGAGGATTTTCCGGAGCGCTGACGATCTCGACGAGTTGCATGACCCGCGGTGGATTGAAGAAATGCGTGATGAGAAAATCTGCCGCGAAGTCGGGCCCATGCTCCGCAACAAGGTCGGCACGCGGAATGGTCGACGTGTTGGACGATACGATGGATCCAGTCTTCCGGATGCCCTCGATCTTCCGGAAGAGATCGCGCTTGACGTCGAGCCTCTCCACGACCGCCTCGATGATCCAATCGGCTTGAGTGAGACGCTGAAGGTCGTCGTCGATATTGCCGGGTTGAACGAGGGATGCCGCGTCCGGATGCATGAAACCGTTCGATTTCAACTGGCGCTCAATTCCTGCCGCGGCGGGACCATTCGGCGTTCCGGCCGGTCCTTTGATATCGAGCAGGTCGACCGGAATACCGGCATTCGCGAACTGTGCAGCGATGCCTGAGCCCATTGAGCCTGCACCGATCACGGCTGCACGCGCGACACCGGCGTTCCGAGTGCCGATCACGACGGGAAAGGAGGGGAGAGCGGTCATTGTGTCTCCAAAGCCATGAACACGCCTACTGAGGGCGTCGGCCAGCGTGGCTATAACTGCAGTATTATTCCTACTGACTGGTAAGGTGCTGTCAACCGATCGAGGAAGTGCCAGCTGCCTGTCGTGCAGAGGATCTGGGCGCCCAGTTCAGGCAGCGTGGCCGTTCTTTCGACTGAGCGTCGATACAGCGTTTCTATGACTTGCCATCGGTGTGACACATCCCGCAGGAACTGTGCTAATTTATTGGTCTGGCGGGGTCGCAGCGGATGCCACAGCACGTCCCATCGGCACATATTGCGGGTACGGCCGAGCGACGGCAGGTGACCGCGCTTGCGTACGACCTTGTCGGCTCCACCGGGCTCACCGAACGGCTCGATCCTGAAGATATGCGGGAGCTTCTTCATACATTCCATCAAATGTGCACGACGGCGATCGAAGAATTCGGCGGCAAGGTCAATCGCTATATCGGCGACGGTGGCATGGCCTATTTCGGTTATCCCGTCACGTATGAGAATGCTGCCGAGCGCGCGATCCAAGCGGGTCTTGCCATCACGGAACGATGCTCCCGGTTGGGAGTGCCGGGGCATGGCGGAAGGATTGCGTTGAGTGTTCGCGTCGGCATTGCCACAAGCAAAGTGGTTGCCGGCGACATGGCGGGAGGGCAGGGCTTTGGAGCCGACGAGGTCGTCGGAATTGCTCCCCATCTGGCTGCGCGCCTTCAGGTGGTGGCGGCTCCCAATTCCATTCTCGTCAGCGATGCGACACGTCGCCTTGTCGGAACCATGTTCCGGTTCGGCCGCCGCCATGAAATGCAGCTGCCCGGATTTACCCATCCGCAACGGGCCTGGACCGTTCTGCGCTCGCGACCTCCGCAGACGCGCTTCGAGGGGCTGCACGCGCGCAGCGACGTGCCGCTTCTCGGGAGGGATGCGGAGCTCGCTGCCATTTGGAATTTGTGGCAGCGCGCCCAAAGCGGCCAAGGGCAGGCTGTTCTTCTTGTTGGCGATCCCGGTATCGGAAAGTCGCGCGTTGCGGCGGAAGTCCGCCGACGGCTGGAACATGATGCGGGGATGGTTCTGAGCTTCCAATGCTCGCCCATGCACGGATCAACGCCGCTTCATCCGATCCGATCAGGGCTGGAGCGGGCCTTGCTGATGCGTTCGGACAAGCCGCATCATCTGCCCCAGAGACGACTGGGACGCCTTCTCGATCTTCCACGGCCGCCGATGCCGGATGCGGAGGCCGTTTTCCTCGACATCCTTTTTCCTCACCGGGACAGGTCCGGACCACCGGAGGGAGCCGAGCAAATCAAGGAAGAGACATTCTCGACGCTGATCGAATTCGCCTCGCGACTTACAGCCCATGGCCCGCTGCTGGCTGTCGTCGAGGATGTACACTGGATCGACCCAAGCACCTTGGAACTGCTTGAGCGCCTTGTCGCGAGGATCGTGAATCTCCCGGTTCTCCTGATCGGAACAGCACGGCCCACCTTCGCGGGACTCCATTCGGCCGTTTCCGATAACCTCACGACCATCGAGCTCTCGCCGTTACCGGATCAGGTTGCAATCTCCCTTGTGCAGCATGTTGCAGGGGAAGGCCGGATTCCAGATGCGGAGGTGCAGCACATCATCACGCGCTCGGAAGGAAATCCGTTCTACCTGGAGGAGCTGACGCGGACCTTTCTCGACCGTCAGGCCCAGGACGGTGGTGGCGGGGCTTCGGCGGGAGAGCTGCCGATATCGCTGATGGATGTGCTCGCCGCGCGCCTCGACCAGTCGGGGCCAGGAAAATCGATTGCACAGGTTGCGAGCGCCATCGGCCGGCACTTTCCTTACACTCTTCTCCAGCAGGCAACCGAGTTGCCTGACGAGGCGCTCGATGCGGGACTGGCACGACTGAGCGATCTCGGTGTGATCTCTCCCGACCACGATATGCCGCAGCGCTCCTACAGTTTCAGGCATGCCCTGCTGCAGCAATGCGCCTATGACAGCATGGTGAAGACGACACGGCAGGCGGTTCACGGTCGTCTCGCAGGGGCGCTTGGGCAAGCCTCCGCAGAGCCCGCCATTCTGGCGCGCCACCTCATCGAAGCCGGGCGTTACAGGGAGGCAATTGCGCAATTGCGGCTTGCTGGGCAGCAGGCCGCGCTGCGCTCAGCCAATCAGGAGGCGGTCAGTCTGTTGCAGCGTGCGCTCGCCCTCTGTGCCGAACTCGAACCGGGCCCCGAGCGAAGCGAGCTTGAACTCGACATCTGCCTGGCCCTTGGTCCGCTTTTGATCTCGACCGTTGGTCCCGGCGCCGACGAGGTTCAGGAGATTTACGAACAGGCCATCAAACTTTCCGACGCTCTTTCAACCGATCAGCGCCGCTTTACCGCCTATTGGGGCTGGTGGCGCACGGCGCCGAATTTCAAGGCCATGCGCGAGCGTGCCGACCGCCTTTCGTCGGTTGCCGATTTTTTCGCCGCGCCTCATCTTGCCGTGCAGGCCCACCATTGCCAGTGGGCGACCCTTTTCATGCTGGGCGAGCAGAAACGCTGCTGTGAGCATGTGCAGGAAGGGCTTGCCTTCTACGATGATGCCAGGAACCGGCATGATGCCGTTCTCTATGGAGGTCATGATCCAAAGGTCTGCGGTCTCGGCGAGAAGGCGCTGTCTCTATGGCTGCAAGGATATTTCAGACGCTCGCAGGCCGTCATGAAGGCCTGCGCCCGGCATGCGGCGGCCCTCGATCATCTGGCCAGCAAGACGCATTTCGAAGAGGCGGAACTCAACCTGCTGCATTTCCATCGCGATGCTGCGGCGGTGGAGGAGCGGGCGAGCCGCATGCTCCGCTTTGCAGAGAAGCTCGGTTTCCGCGACATCGTGGCAAAGGCGGAGATCTTCGGTGGCTGGGCTGCTGCCGTCCGCGGCGACCTCGCCGGGGGCATTTCGTCCATCGAGCGTGGTCTTGCCTCCCAGAGGGTCATCGGCACGCAGGAAGACTTCCCAGCCTATTTGGAGATGCTGGCGGAAGCTTACGGCCTTGCTGGCGAGCATTCCCGCGGACTGGATTCGATCGAGGAGGCCATCGGCATCGCTAACGAAACCGGCCTTCGGTACTGGATCGCCGAACTCCTGCGGCGCAAGGGCGAGCTTCTATCCGCCCTTGGCCAAGCGGATGACGCGATCGGATGCTTCGATGAGGCAATTGCTGCTGCTGGTCTCCAAAACGCAAACGCGCTTCTGTTGCGCGCCGCTGTCAGCAAGGCGAATGTCCTCATCGGCAAAGGGATGGAACGTCCCGCAATGGTGGAACTCGAAAGCGCTCTCATGAAAATTCCTGAGGCGTCCCCCTCGCCCGATAGGGAGGCGGCGTTGGCGCTCTTGGCGCAGGTAAGGGGAACTCCATGAGCGAATGCCATGGTACTCTGTCGAAGGTTTTTCGCCGTGGCACCCACCGCGCCGTGAAGCCCGACGAGACTCTCGAGCGTCTGCGTCCGTGGCTGACGACCTTCGGCGTCACCCGCGTCGCGGACATAACAGGCTTCGACACCATCGGGATACCGGTCGCGGTTGCGGTGCGTCCAGGCTCGCGCTCCAACATCACCTTTCAAGGCAAAGGGATGGGGCGCGCCGCAGCGAAGGTCTCCGCCGTCATGGAAGCCTTCGAGACATATTGCGCGGAGCGTGCCGACGGCCCACTCATCTGGGCAAGCGCGGTCGAGATGCACGGCGCGGGCCGTTTCACGATCGATTGGGAGAACCTCCCGCGCCGCGAAGGCGCACGCCTGTCGGCCCTGACCCGGGTCTTGTGGTTCGCGGGGCGGCGGCTATCCGATGATGCGCCTTGTTGGCTCCCATTTGAAAGCGTGCACACCAATTTCACCCTTCCGGCGCCTGCGGGAAGCGGGCACTACGTCGCAAGCACGAACGGGCTCGCCTCGGGCAACGACCGCCGGGAGGCCCTCGTTCATGCTCTGTGCGAGGTGATCGAGCGCGATGCGCAAGTCCTTTTCGCGCTGGATCCGGTGGGCCTCGACAGCAGGCGCCTCGATCTCTCGTCTGTCGACGATCCGGAGGCGGCGGCGGTCCTAGCGCAGATCGTGGCGCGAGGATTTGTCGTGGCGGTGTGGGATCTCACCTCCGATATCGGAATAGCGGTCTTCAAGTGCCACATCATGGAGCGGATGGGCGGACCGGGCCTGATGCCGCTGCCGGCCGAAGGGCACGGGTGCCATCCGGACCGCGGGATCGCGCTCCTGCGCGCGATCCTTGAGGCCGTCCAGTCGCGGGCCACGATCATTGCCGGAACCCGCGACGATGTCGGTCCCAATCTCTACACGCGGTTCGACGATACGGAGGAACTCTCCCGATGGCGCGAACGTCTCGGGTCCGAGGCATCTGCTCGTGCCTTCCTCGATGTGCCTCATGCATCCCACCAGACGATTGACGAGGACCTCGAGCATGTCGTGCGACGGCTTCAGGCTGCTGGAATGGAGGATATCGTCGTCATCGATCTCCAGCCTTACGAGGGCATCCCGGTTTCCGTGGTTCGTGTCGTCGTGCCGGGCCTCGAGGGTCCTCCCTCCCCAGGGATCGCGCTGGGATCGCGCGCATGCGCCTCACAGGAGCGGCAAGAATGAGCGTGGTTGTGTTTTGTGGCCCGACGCTGACGCATGCCGAGGTGCATGAGCGGATCGACGCGATCTGCCTTCCACCGGCCAGGCACGGGGACATTCTGCGCGCGATGAACATCGTGCCCAGGCCGCACGTCATCGCGATCATCGATGGGCTGTTCCGGACCGTGCCAGCCGTCCGCCACAAGGAAATCCTCTGGGCGTTGAGCCAGGGCATCCATGTGTTCGGGGCAGCCAGTATGGGAGCGCTGCGGGCCGCCGAACTCTGCGATTTCGGCATGATTGGGGTCGGTTCGATCTTCTCTGATTATGGGTCGGGCAGGATCGAGGATGACGATGAGGTCGCCGTCGAGCATGGACCGGTGGAAACCGGGTTCATGCCGATCAGCGAGGCCATGGTCGATGTTCGGGCGACACTCGCGGCTGCTCGCAAGAAGGGCGTGATCGGCGAGGAAGCCGCCGAATGGATTACAGCGCGGGCCAAGGAGTTGTTTTATGCCCGCCGCAATTGGTCCGATCTCATCGAGGACGCGCGCCGTTCCGGGTGCGACCGATCCGAGATCGAAGCGCTGGATGCGTGGCTGCCCAGCGGCCGCGTGAACCAGAAGCGTCTCGATGCACTGGAACTGCTCGACCGGCTTCGCGATTTCGTCGCAACAAATCCACCCCCGTTCCGACCGGAATTCACGTTCGAGAGAACGGAAGTCTGGGATCTCGATGTCGAGGCGGCTCAGGGTCTTCCGTCGATCGGCGGGGAGACGGACACGCTTCTGCTGGGGGACATTCTCGACGAACTTCGGTTGAGTCCCGATGACTTTGCTGACGCGAGAAGGGAAGCACTGACACGGATGCTGCTGATCCGTGAGGCGAGGCGAAGCAGGGGGGATGCCGAGCCTGAAGAAAAGGAGGCGGTTCTGAAGAATTGGCTGCGAAATCAGGGAGGAGGACTGCAGAATACCCTCGAATGCAATCAGATGAGCGAGGCCGATCTGGCCGCTTTTCTGAACGAAGAGGTTCTCGTGCGCTGGGCTGCCGATTCATTGGATGCAGCGGGTCGCTCGAGGATTCTCGACGCTCTTCGGTCACAGGGAAAACTCGCTCAACTCGTCGAACGGGTGCAGGCGAAGCGGCATGCCCTGCGCATGATGGGGAAAGAAGAGGAGACGACGCAAACCGGCAACATCGTTCCCGCGGCTCTTGTTGGATGGTTCTGGCGAAGAACCTTTCCCAATGAGATGCAGTTGATTTCGACCGATGCCCTTGCCGTGCAACTCGGGTTCGCGGATGTATCGGACATGACGAGAGCACTCCTTCGGGAGTATCTCTTCAGCGAATACTGTCGCGAGAATGACCTTCCAATAAGGGTTAGTCGCTTGACTTAGGCGTTGTCTTAACCTGTCATGGTTGCGCGACAGGAGATGCGCCCATGAGCAACTTGGTCGAGGTTACTCAGAATAGGCCAATTCCCGATACGAATGCCTATAGTCCTTCGAACATCAGGCTTTATGGCGTCCCTGTTCTTTGGCTTGATCTGAATCTTGAATCCATTTTCTGCTCTCCTGCAACGCCTGGCAATTCCTTGGCCTTGATCTACGGCTTCTGTTATCAGGGGCATTGCTATTCATTGCCGGAACCCGTGATCGTTCTCGTGAACGGCACCGGGGAGCGGGCGCGAGGATGCGGCTGGGACCCACGCCTCTACGTGTCGTGGGATGTCGTCAAGCACGATCAGACCATCCAGCTGCAGGTCCAAGGCGATACGTTTGAGGAGCTGATCCTCAAGCGCAACATCAATGCCAGCAAGCAGCCGGTTGCCTATTCGATTGCTCTGCAGATGAGCCATCGCGGCGGCAAGCTCACGGAGTGACGGAGGGAGTGGTTGCAATGCGGACGGCTCTCGGCGGTTTCATCGCGAATTTGGACAGGGAGCTGAAAATCCATGACCTTCCTGTTTTCGTTCCAACACGCAGAGTGAAGCTCACTGCCAAAAACCTGCGGGTAAGAATTGAAAATGCCACGCCCGAGACCCGGGAGGGACGGGTGTCGGCCGTCGTCGAGGGGGCTGGTGGTTCACTGGCGCGCAGCGTCTATCCGAGCCATCAGGAATTGTGGGATCAAGCCCAGGTTCCAGAAATACCGTCGACGAAGGACGTGGGCACGGTGAAGGATACCCCTTTCCTGCCTGGCGCCTGTCTGCCGGAGATCGAGAAATGCGAGGATGGAGAGGTGGCAAAACCGATTTCCCTCGATCGACCTGTCACGTCTGAGGGATTCATCGTTCATCTCTCCCTTGTGCTCGTCGGCTACGAGCCGGGAGCGAAGATCCGCGGCGTGGTCGCTCTCAGCGACGGGTGAGTGTCTCACCGATAGGCTGGCAAGGGCGCTGACGCCTCGATCCCACGCCAGCGAAAGATCTCCCGAACCTCCGTCAGATGGCGTTCTCCTGCGATGTCCCGGCACGCGCCAAGGAAGGCCGTGGAGAACGCTTCGAACGTCAGTTGATCGGGCGAGATGGATTGCCAAGCTGCCACGAGACAGCGGCCGAAGAGGTCACGCGCTTCGATGAGAGCTGCCTTGAAGGCGAAGTGGCGGTTCTCGTAGAGGCGAGCGAAGGCTTCGGAGACCTCGTCGGCGGCTGCTCCGAGGATGTTCGTGTCATAGGCCTGTGCCCAGAGACCCTCCGGGATGAGCCCGCGCTCCCTCAGCTCCGACGCATAGAAATAGACGATGATGTCGAAGCATGCGCCGGTGAGCGGGCGCGAGAGGTCGTGCGGTTCGTCTCCGACTTCCCACATCCGGGCGTTGTTGCTCGCCAGACGGATCTGCTTTGTCTCGGAGATCTCGGCGAGGCGGTTCAGTTCGTTGATGGTATAGATATTGCCCCGGCAAGCGCGCAGCAATCGATCGAGCACGGAATCGAAGTGCAGGAGGCCAATCAATGCCGTGGTATCGGCGCAGGCTTCATGAAACGCGCGGAACATGAGCGGCATCGGACCAGTTGCCGGAAAGCCAAGCAGCGAGAACAGGATCGTGTGACCGATCTCGTGCGCGATGACGTCGAAGTTGAGGCCGTAAGGGTGGATGATCCCTTCTTCCGATGCGAAACGGCCGAACTCGATATAGCCGTAGCCCGACTGGGCATTGTCCCAGTCGATCAGGGGAATGATCTCAAGGCGCGGATAGTCCCGGCGGAACGGCCATTCGATCCGCCGGCCCAGATAGCTCTCGAAGATGTCGAGCACACGCCGCACCGAGCCGTACATGTGAACGGCGAGGAAATCGCGGCTTCCGGGAGTCAGGTGCGCGAAGTGCCCGCTTGCGTCAGGCTCAACGGGCGGCCGCGTCGGGCCGCGGTAGGGTGGGAGGTAAGGAAAAGCGTAGGGCTCGTCCTTGCCGATGGCGTCCGCGACATACATGCGGTCGTCCGCTGGCCCGGGAGCGATGCTTCCTGCCGGCGACCCCAGCCAGACCACCTCTGGCTCTGCGAAGCCGGCAAGGAACGGCGCCTGCGGGAAGAGGCGCACGCGCGTTCCAAAGTCTCGGTCCCGATCAGCATAGTACAGCACCATGGCGAACCCGCGGTCGGATGGTTTGCACTTTCAAGGTCCAGAGTGATCATGGGCCATACGAGATGCAACCATTTCCTGGCCTTTGACCCTGGCCAGGAAGTGGTACCTGCCCGATCCTCCGCTTGTCTCGACAGAGGGCGCCTGCGGCGCTGGAGCCTATGTAGGCATGCCCACTCACGCCATGTTCAAGGCTGCCTTGTCGGCTCGAGCGTTTGCCTCGGAAATGACTTTCGTCAGGCTTCCGGTTGCCGGAAAGAGCGGGATGAGGCACGCTTGCAGCGCGTGGTAGAGATCGGGCTTTCCCGTGAACAATGTGCTCGACGGTGTCAGGTCCTCCGAGAGTTCCGGATGCCAGCCGCCATGGGTGTGATCGATCACGTGGCGGTCCACAAAGCCCCACACGTGCCGGTACCACGTCTCGGGAAACTCGCTGAGGCCGTGCTCAATGAGGAAGGCCGCCGCGCCAATGGCCTCGGCGCAGGGCCACCAGAGCTTGTGCGGCAGGCGCGGGCGATCGTCCCAATCGAGAGAATAGAAGAAACCGCCCTTCTCGCGATCCCACCCGAGTTCGATCGACTGGCGGAACAATTCGCGTGCCGCATGCGGCATCCAGTCGTGGCGGTTCCCGCCGAGAGCCCACAGCTGAAGCAGAAGCCGAGACCATTCGAGCCAGTGGCCGGGCGTGGTGCCGTAGGGACGGAACATCTCGTAGCCGCGATACTCCCTGTCCAGGCTCCAATCAGCATGGAAGTGCTCGGCCACACGGTAGTTGAGGGATGCCGCGTGGCGGCCGATGATCAGATCCGCGATCCGTTCTGCCCTGTCGAGGTAGAGCCTATCCCCGGTTGCCTCGAAAGCCGCCATCAGCGCTTCCGTCAGGTGCATGTTGGAGTTCTGGCCGCGATACTGGCTGATCGGGGACCAGTCGCGCGCATATTCCTCGGATACCGCACCGTGCTGGTCTTCCCAGAAGCGCTCCTCCAGAACCTGCGAGATATCAGCCAGCAGGCGGTCTGCGAGGGGATGTCCCACCACCTTCGCGCTGGAGGCAGCGAGCAGCACGAAGGCATGGCCGTAGGCCTGCTTCGTGTCGTCCTTGGGGCCCTCATCGTCGAGGGACCAGACATAGCCTCCATGCTGGGTATCGCGATGATTGTTCCAGAGATAATGCATGCCGTGATCGACGAGGGCATCACAGCCGGGGCGGCCGAGCAGCATCCCGATGGAGAAGCAATGCACCATGCGCGTCGTGCTGTGGATCTGGCGCACCGCGTTGTCGCCCTCGAGCCGCTGGCCCTCGGTGTCGAGGTTGAAGAAACCGCCTGCCGGATTGATGCTGCGGCGCTGAAAGAAATCGAAGAGGTGATTGGCCTGGGTGCGGAGCCATTCCCGGTGAAAGGGGTGCGTCCGCCAGCTGGGGCCGGTTGCGGGAAGGGTGGGGAAGGGCATGGTCATAGCGATCTCCGGCGAGCGTCACGGACGCTCGGCGATGAAGCGGGTGACTTCGTCCCAGGTCGGCGGATTGGCGCCTCTCCGGGTGCAGACGATGGCTGCGGCACCCGCAGCAAAGTCGAGGGCTTGTGCGAGATGGGCTTCGTCAAGGCCGGCGACGCCCTGCGGCGTCAGGAGGTCCTTGGCATCGAGCCAGGACAGAAGGCCCGCATGAAACGTGTCGCCCGCGCCCACCGTGTCCACGACTTCGACGCGCGGCGCAGGACGTTCGATGATGGACGAGCCAAAGACGGCGAGTGGCCCCTGCGCACCACGGGTGACGATGACGAGCGCTGGGCCGCGTTCGAGCCAGGCTTGTGCTGCCGACACGAGGTCGACGCCCGGATAGAGGAGATGGATGTCCTCGTCGCTCGCCTTCACAATGGTGGAGTGGGCCAGGAGGCGTTCGAAGCGCTCCCGATAGAGGTCCAGATTGCCGACGACACGCGGGCGGACATTGGGGTCGAGCGAGATCACCCGCGACCCGGCCTCGCGCATGACGAGAGCCTCGATGGCGCTCGCGATAGGCTCGACGCCGAGCGCATAGGAGCCGGCGGCGATGGCCTTGATGGCGGGCGGCAGCTCGGCGGGCAGCGACTCGGGCTTGAGCGCCCGGTCCGCACTGTCCGGGGCATAGAAGGAGTATTGCGGCTGACCCGTCGCACTGGTCGCGACGACGCTGAGTGTTGTCGGGTTGGGGCAGCGCTGGATATAGGCCGGGCTCACGCCGGCATCGACGAGCTTTTCGGACAGGAAAATCCCGAAGGCATCCTCCGACAGGGTGGACAGAAAGGCCGCCGGGCGCCCGAGGCGCCCGATGCCGATGGCTACGTTGAAGGGGGAACCGCCTGCAACCGCTTCGGCCGACAGGCCGATGGATGACGGCGCTCCGATGAAGAGATCGATCAGCGCTTCGCCGCAGACCAGGATCATGCATGGCTCCCTAAGACGGCGGCGCCGGAAACTCCGGCGCCGCACGTACCGTAAAGACAGGGTCAGGACCGGGGTGCGGACCAGCCCTGATACTCTCCTACGTTGTCACGCGTGATCAGTTTCGAAGGCATTAACGTCACGCTGTTCTCAGGCTTCTTGCCGTTCATGGCGTCGTAGCCGAGACGAACGGCGAGCTGAGCCATCGCATAGGGATCCTGGCTCGACGATGCCTGGATCATGGGGCTGTTCGGATCCTTCAACGCCGCCTCGATATCCGGTGCGCCGTCGACGGAGGTGATGATGATGTTGGTGCGGTTGAGCTGCTTGGCGGCGAGATTGGTGCCAATGGCCTGCGGGTCGTTGATCGCGAAGACCGCATCGATTTCAGGGAAGCGGGTCAGGTGGCTCTGCATGACCTGAAGGCCGCCCTCGCGGGAGCCCTTGGCGTCCTGGTCGTCGGAGAGAACCTTCAGGCCGGGGTTCTTGGCAAAGACCTCCTTGCATCCCTTGACGCGGTCGATGACCGCCGAAACCTGCGGGCCGTTCTGGATGATGACGTTCCCTTTGCCCTGGAGCTTGTCCACGATGAACTGGCAGGCGATCTGACCGGCCTGGACGTTGTCCGTGGTCACCGTGAGGTCGGCGCCCTTGGCGGCCGTATCGACGGCAACGACCAGGATGCCGGCAGCCTGTGCCTTCTTGATCGCCGGCTCCAGCGCATTCGGATCACCCGGATTGAGGAGGATCATGTCGACGCCAGCGGCGATGAAGTTGTCGATCTGCGTGAACTGCTTGTTCAGATCGTAGTCGAAGCCGACCGCCGTCACCTTCACGTCGGGGTTGATCTTCTTGGCCTCGGCTTCCGCGCCGCGGGCAAGCGCCACGAAGAACGGGTTGCCCATGGAGCCGAGCGAGATCCCGATGGATGTCAGGTCCTTGGCCTCGGCGCTGCCGGCTACGAGAGCGGCTGCGGCGACGGCCGCCAGAAGAATGCGCTTCATGTTTCTTCCTCCACGTCGTTTCGGTCATTGTTGTGCCGCGCCGGGCCGACCAAACCCGCGCGCGGTAACCGGGCGCGACCCGCATCAGGTGCGCGCGGAGCCTTTCAGGCGATAGCGGTCGAGAGCCACGGCACCGATGATGACGAGACCCTTGATGATGAACTGCCAGATGTCGGAGACGCCCACGAGGATGAGACCGTTCGACAGAACGGCAATGATGAGGGCGCCGATGAGCGTGCCCCAGATCGACCCGATGCCGCCGACGAAGCTCGTGCCGCCGAGGATGACGGCGGCGATGGCGTCGAGTTCGTAGGATTGCCCGAGCTGCAGGCCGTTTGCCGCATAAAGGCGCGCGGCCGACATGACGCCGCCCAGGCCGCTGGCGAGGCCGGAGGCGCAATAGACGAAGAGCAGCACGGCCCAGACCTTGATGCCGGTGAGGCGCGCCGCGTCAGGATTGCCGCCGACGGCATAGATGTGAACGCCGAGCACCGTTCGGCGCAGGATGAACCACGACACCAGCACCACCACGAAGGCGATCACCACCAGCCATGGCACACCGAAGATGTAGCCGTTGCCGATGAACGCGAAGGGAAGATCAGGATTGAACTGGGTCGTATCGTTGCCAAGCAGGCGCGCCAGACCGCGCACGGCCGTCAGCGAGCCAAGGGTGACGATGAACGGAGGCAGTCGCACGAAGGCGATGAGCGCGCCGTTGACGAAGCCCAGGGCTAGGCCCATCAGGAGGGCCGCCGGAATGCCGAGCATGCCCCATTCGGGAATCTGGGAGCCGAGGATTGCGACCATGGCCGCGGCGGCGAGGATCGAGCCCACCGAGAGGTCGATACCGCCGGTGAGAATGACGAAGGTCATCCCGGCGGCGAGCACGATGTTGATCGAGGCCTGCTGCGCCACGATGGACAGGTTCTGGACGCTCATGAAGCGACCCGACATCAGCTGGAAGGCGATGCCGAGGATGATGAGCACGGGAAGCATGCCGATGGCTTGGAGAGTGGAGCGCCAGGCCAGGCGCTTCTGCAGGCTTCGTGTACCGGCGTCGACCCCGGCTCCTCCTGAACGCTGGGCGGATGCGCTGGTCTCGTTGGGAGGTGTCATGCGGCGGCTTCCTTCACGCCCGTCGCGATGGCGACGATGTTTTCCTGCGAGATGGGCGGGTGACCCGTGCCTCCGACTTCTCCCGCGATCCGGCCCTCGCGCATGACCAGCACGCGGTCGCAGATGCCAACGATCTCCGGCAGCTCGCTGGAAATGACGATGACGCCGACACCGCTGCGCACCAGCTCGTCGATCAGGCGATAGATCTCGGATTTCGCGCCGATATCGACGCCGCGCGTCGGTTCGTCGAGAATGAGAACCCGCGGCTTGGTCTCTAGCAGGCGGGACAGCAGGACCTTCTGCTGGTTTCCGCCCGACAGGCTGCCGACAGGCACCACGTCTCCGGCGACGCGGATGCCGAGCGCCTTGATCGCTGCCGCCGCGCGGTCTCTGGCGGCTTTCAGGTTCAGGATCGTTCCGGCACGAGCATCGCGGCCCAGGACGTTGAGGTTCACGTTTTCACGCACCGTCATGTCGAGGAAGAGGCCGAGCTGCTTCCGGTCCTCGGTGAGATAGACGATGCCCGCTTCGATGGCATCCTCGGGGCGATGGATCGAGAGCGGTTTTCCCACCAGCGAGATTTCGCCGCTGATGCGCCGGTCTGCTCCATAGATCAGACGCGCGAGTTCCGTTCGCCCGGCTCCGACGAGCCCGGCAATGCCGAGAGTTTCGCCCTGGTGAAGATCGAAGGAGCAGTCATGAACGCGCTGCCCGTCGCCAATATTGCGAACGGAGAGGAGCACGGGACCTCTGCTGCCTCTCGCGTCGTGGTCCTTTTTGTAGAAGGAGGACAGGTCTCGCCCCACCATCATGCGAACCAGGCGATCGGCGGAGATCTCCTCGCGGACCAGCGTTCCGACATAGGTGCCGTCCCGCAGCACCGAGACCCGGTCGGCGAGTTCGTAGACCTCGGCCATGCGATGGCTGATATAGATGATGGCCATGCCTTCCGCGCGCAGCTGCCGCACGAGGGCGAAGAGGGCTTCGGTCTCCCGGGACGAGAGCGATGTGGTCGGCTCGTCCATGATCAGGATGCGGGCATTGGCGATGAGCGCGCGGGCGATCTCGACCAGCTGCCGCTCGGCCATCGACAACTCGCTGACCTTCGTCGACGGGCCGAAGGTGACGCCGAGCCTTTCGAGGACGGAACGGCAGGAATTCTCCATCGCACCTCGGTCGATGAAGAAGCCGCGCCTGTGCTCCCGTCCGAGTAGCATGTTCTCCGCGACCGACAGGTTGGGAGCGAGGGAGAGTTCCTGATAGATCGTCGCGATGCCGTGATTCAGGGCGGTGAGGGGGCCGTTGATCTCCACCGGCTTCCCATCGATGCGGATCTCGCCTCCGGTATCGGCCTGATAGGCACCCGAGAGAATCTTCATCAGGGTCGATTTGCCGGCCCCATTCTCGCCCATGAGGGCATGAATCTCGCCGGGATAGACCGTGAGCGAGACGTCTGAGAGCGCTTTCACGCCCGGAAAGGTTTTCGAGATCCCGGACATCTCAAGGATCGGAGATGATCCTGTCATGGGGCCTCCCTGACATGCCCGCCTTCGCGGTGAGGCGGCTTATTGTTCAGGATGAAGAGAGACTAGGGCTGCTTAGGTCACTTTCAATCGCCGCGCCCCAAGGCATGCCTGAACTCCGGCCTGAGGGCTCGATAGAGGCCGCGGAAGGCCTCGATCCGCGGAGCATAGCTGTCGACGATGCGGGATTCCGGCTCGATCGTCTCAAGGACAGCAGGGGGCGTGCAGACCGCCTCCGCAGCCTCTCCCGTCGCGGCAAGCCGCGCCAGGCGGGCGGCGCCGAAGGCGGGGCCCTTGTCGCTGCCCTGGTAGCGCAGGATTGGCAGGTTGAGCACGTTGGCGAAGATCCGCGCCCAGAAGCGGCTGCGGGATCCGCCGCCGATCATGCCCGCATAGGAGAGCCGCGTTCCCGCCTGCTCCAGGCATGTCTTGGCGTCGGCAAAGCTGAAGGCCACGCCTTCGAGGACTGCCTGTATGAGGTCCGCCTGATCCATGTCCGGCGTCAATCCGAAAAACACGCCGCGGGCATGAGGGTCGTTGTGCGGCGTTCGCTCGCCGGCGAGATAGGGAAGGAAGAGCAGGGACGAGGGCCGGCGATAGGCTTCCTCGGCGCGGTGCAGCAGATCGGCAATGCTGCCGTTGAAGAGTCCTGCCGCCCAAGCCAGGCAACTTGCGCCGTTCAGCATCGCCGCCATCTGGAACCAGCGATCCGGAATGGCATGGCAGAAGGAATGAACCAGCGCCTCCGGAGCAGGGCTGAAATGGCGGGTGGTGACGAAGAGCTGTCCCGAGGTGCCGAGGGAGATGAACGCCGATCCATCCCCGATGGCGCCGAGCCCGATCGCGCCCGCCGCCGCATCGCCCGCGCCGCCGGCAACGACGACGTTGCTTCCCAGCTCCCAGGCTCTCGCAAGCTCAGGGCGCAGGGTCCCGGAGAGGCTCGAGCCTTCCACGAGGTCTGGCATGTGGGAGCGGTTCAGCCCCGTGGCCTCAAGCGCCGCGTCGGACCAGTCGCGGGCGGCCTCGTCGAGCCACCAGGTGCCTGCGGCGTCAGACATATCGGTGACGCAGGCGCCGGTCAGCTTCAGGCGGATATAGTCCTTTGGCAGAAGCACCTTTCGCACGGCGCGAAATGCCTCAGGTTCATGGCGCGCGAGCCAGAGGAGCTTAGGGGCAGTGAAACCCGGCATTGGGATCACGCCCAGGGCGTGCGACAACTCCGGATGTTCCCGCGCCAGGTCCTCGGCCTCCTTGAAGGAGCGTCCGTCGTTCCAGAGAATGGCGGGCCTCAGGGGCCGGCCGTCTACGCCGAGGAGCACGGCGCCATGCATCTGGCCCGAGAGTCCGATGCTCCCAATGCCGGCGAAGGCGGAGGGAGCGAGCCTTCGCAGGAGATCGACGACTTCCTGGACGGCTTGCCACCAGCTTTCGGGATCCTGCTCGGACCAGAGGTCCCGCGGGCGCGAGATCTGAAGGGGAATTTCGGCCTCGGCGAGGATGGCCTGTTGTTCGTCAACGATCAGCGCCTTGACCGCGGACGTTCCCACATCGATCCCGAGAAAACGAGACATGGCTCTGCTCCATGACGCCGGCGCAAGGCGGGTCGCGCGAGACTAGATGATGTCGGCTCAGTCCGCGACGGCCCTGTGGCGACCGGAAATGCAAGGCCGCCCTGTGGATTGCGGCGAAAAAGGGCTCCACGGGGCAGCGAAGGGGGCGCTGGAGCGATGTTTACCCTGCCCCTTAAGGCTTTGGCGAGACCGATACGCTAGAGCGCCCCTCGGACGAAGATCCACATTCCCAAGGATAGTGACAATGGCTTTGACGGGGCGTTTCAACCTCCGGAAATCGTTTTCCGGACGCATCATTTTGCAGGTCGAGGAAGAAGTGAAGAGCGCGTGGAGCCTCTTCTCGAAGCAGCCGAAATTTCGCAGGCGCTGGCGCGATGCCAGGGCCATGGATCTGCCGGCGACCGAGCTGCGCGCGCTGATGGACCTGCGGAACCGCCCCCGGTCCTTCATGCAGGCCTACGAGCCGACCCAGGTCGTGCGTCCGGCAGAACGTCACACCGATGCAACATTCGGTGCAGGTGGGTCCGTCCTCCGGGAAGAGGCGCAGACGATTACGGCGCATTGAGCAACTCGCCTGGCATGCGGCAGGCTCGGAAAAGGGTCTGCCGTCAAGCCCGGATCAAGGATTGTCTTCCGAGGGCAGATCGATCAATTCCCAATTGCCGAACAGATCGATTGTCCCGTGACCGGGCATGTCCTTGTCGAGATAGAGGAGAATCTCGACCCATGGCCGGCCATAGGGGCGGGGCGTCACCTTCGTGACCTTGCCGAAGAAGCCGGTCAGCGGACAGCGCACGAACTCCCCGATTTCGGGCGGGCGCGTCTCTTCCCATTCCAGGGCCTCCTCGGCTTCCTTGAGCTGTGCGCGAAGCCATTCCACCTTGGCCCTGAGCTCCGCCACGCGTCGCCTGCAATGGGTTTCCTGGAGGTCGTGCAGCCTCGGGCCGGGCTCCGGCGATTCATGATGGCCGGTCGGTGGGAACGGGATCAGACTCATCACGCATCCTTTCTCATCGAATGACGATGGGCCGCTGCGAGACAGTGCTCTCCAGAGGATCAAGAATGAAGTGGTGCAGATTGCGGTGATCGCAAGCCACCCGAAAGAATGAATGGAACGGGAGCCCGCCAAGGTCTGTTGACGGGCATGGCGAAGCTTACGGGAGCTGTCACTATTTCGATCTGCGGGCAGCGCCGTGCAGGGACGGTGCTCCGTGCCTGTTTCGTCGCGATGGGCGTGACGTTTCTGCTCGCGGCAAGCGCATTGGCCCAAGCTCCCGCGCCACCGTTGCCGCCGCCAAGGCCCGATCGGCCGACCCCGCCTGTGGATCAGGACCCGAAAGCGCCCGTCGACGAGGGGGCCAAGGAGGACACCGCTGCGTCCGAGGCAGCCAAGGCCTGCATCGAGCGCCTCACCCGAATGGGGCTGCGTTTCGAGAGGCGCACACCCGTTCGGGAGAATGCATGCAAGATCGATAACCCCGTCTCCGTCTCGGGTCTGACCAACGGTGTCGCGGTCTCGCCCGCGTCTCTGATGGAATGCAGCTTCGCAGAGAACCTGGCGCGGTGGATCAGCGACGTCGTGGTGCCGCGGGCGTCCGAGCACCTCCAGAGCACCCCGATCAAGCTCCTCATCGGCACATCCTATCAGTGCCGTGATCAGCGCTCCGGCAGCAAGCTCAGCGAGCATGCCTTCGGCAACGGCGTCGACGTGATGGGTTTCGAATTCGACAAGCACGCGCCGCTGGCCATCAAGCTCCAGGCGGACGGTTCGCCCGAAGCGATGTTCCAATCGGCCGTCCGGAAGGAGACGTGCTCCGTCTTCACGACGGTCCTGGGGCCCGGTTCGGACGCCGATCACGGCGATCATTTCCATCTCGATATGAGAAAGCGCAAGGCCGACTACCGCATTTGTCAATGACGGTGGGAACGCAGCCCTCGTTTTCGCTTTTTGACAATGGACCTGTCTCATCCCGGGGCAGGGCGGTGGAGTTTGCGATGTCGGTTCTGGTGCGTGTCCTGGGTAGTCTGGTCCTTCTGACAGGAGCCGTGGCGGCTGCGCCTCAAGGCCTGGATCTAGAGGCTGTCAATGCAGCCGGGTTTCCCGAGAAACCTGGGAAGGGTGTGAGCCCTGCTCGCGTCAAGGCGCAGGTTCTGCTCGATCGTGCACGGTTCTCCCCCGGGGTCATTGACGGCCGTAACGGCGAGAACATGCAGAACGCGGTGAAAGCCTTCGAAGGCGCGCGGGGGCTGAGGGCCGATGGCGAACTCGACGAGGAGCTTTGGGCGAAGCTGAATGAGACTTCGACCGATCCGGCGCTCGTGACCTACACGATCGCAGACGAGGACGTGCGGGGGCCCTTTGCGACGATCCCTGAAAAGATGGAGGAGCAGGCGGAGCTGAAGAGATTGTCCTATTCCAGCCCGGAGGAACTCCTGGCCGAAAAATTCCATATGGATGTCGATCTGCTGAAGGACCTCAATCCTGGAAAGCGCTTCGACAAGGCCGGGGAAACCATCGTCGTCGCGAATGTTGCTCCCGGGGATGGCGACGAGGAGAAGAGGGATATCGACAAGATCGAGGTCGTGAAGAGCGAGCACATCCTTCGCGTGCTTGGCAAAGACGGAGAGGTCATCGCGACCTATCCGGCTTCGATCGGCAGCGACGAGAAGCCCGCGCCCAGCGGCTCCCACAGCGTGCGTGCCGTCGCGCGCAATCCGACCTACACCTATAACCCGGACTATGCCTTCAAAGGCGTGAAGGCGAACGAGAAGTTCGTGATCAAACCCGGCCCCAACAATCCCGTCGGCTCAACCTGGATCGGCCTGTCGGTGGAGTCCTTCGGCATTCATGGAACCCCGGATCCCGAAAAGGTGGGCAAGGCTTATTCCAACGGCTGCGTGCGCCTGACGAACTGGGACGTCGAGGAATTGGCCAAGATGGTGAAGAAGGGAACCCCGGTCGTCTTCATGGAGTGATGGTGGCGCGAGCCACCATCAGTCGTCGTTCGCCGAGTTCAGCTCGTCCGGCTTCATGCCCTCGTCGACCTCCGTGTCATGCATCCGCACGAGCCATTCCAGCTGCTCCTGAACAAAATTCGGATCGCTGTGGAAGCGCATGGCGCAGGCGACCAGGAAGATCGCGATTTCGGGAAGGTCTTCGTCGCCCATGTCCGGCAGGACGAGCTCCAGCTCCGTCATGTTGCTGGCCGTGACGATGGCCGCCTCGTGTGGAGGAATGACGGTGCCGCTGCTGTCGGGAGGAAGTGCCATGAGGGCGCCTTTCGCGTTCTAGGTGGCCGGGTTTGCCCTGTTCTAAGGCGTCTCCGGTGGAGGTAAAGGCTGACACATGCCAGTTTGCCAGCCTCAGAAACAAAAACCCACCGCGTTCAGCGGTGGGTTCGTGGCTGTCGGGCAGGGGGCTTTACGGATAGGTGCAGACGTAGCGCATCCCGTTGCGAGCCAGGAACGTGCCGGTCACAGGGTCGTAGGACCGATACTTGCGGGCGCAGTAGGCCGCCACCGACGGATCGACCGTTCCGGGAGGCGGAGGAGGGGCTGCCTGGGCCTGGTTGGCGATGGCCGCGCCGAGCAGGGCTCCCGCAGCCAGTCCCACGGCTCCCGCCGCCACCGCGTCACCGCCGCGGCCCCGATAATGAGGGCGATGATGGTGGTGGTAGTACCGGTGCCGATATTGCGTGTAGCCCTCGTTGGGATAGGCGCGCTCGAGCTGCGAGCGAACAGCCTCGAGCCGGGCGGGTTGGGCCTGGACAGGGGCGCTGGAGCTGAGCAGGGCGGCCCCGAGAAGGCCTGCAGCGCCAAGGCCGGCGAAGAGTTTGCGCATCAAAGACTCCCTATTTTCACTTTTTGCGGCAGCAAAGCCGCGAGATCGATCCATGAAACCCAGAATTATGCAGCCAAGCTTGCCATGCGCCTCGATCTCTCGCAACCGGCTTCCCTGTGGCGCCCGGCCACAAGAGTGGAGGGGCCGAGCGGCGAAACGAGAAGGGCACATTGCTGACCGTTATAGCATGGCAGATGGGCATACTTGGCCCATGCCCTCGCTGACGTCAAGACCCTCTTATCCTTCGCGAAGCTGACCGCGATTCCGGCCAAGAGTTCATTGGAAATGCCTGGATTTTTCTCCAGAAAGCGTTCAAGAATCGATTATGTTAGAACGTAATCGTCGCGAAGGGGTTTTCTGTGCGTTACGTCACATTGCTGGGAATGTTGGCTGCCATGTGGGCGGCCGGGGCCGGTGCCGCCTCGGCCCTTGAACCGCTGCCCCCGCCCAACGGGCCTGTCCTGCTGACGATCACGGGGGACATTGCGCAAACGAACGCCCCAGGGAAGGCGCAGTTCGACCGGGCGATGCTCGAGGCCCTCGGACAGGCCTCCTACACCACCTCCTCGGAAGTCTCGGTCAAGCCTATGATATTCGAAGGAGTGCCCCTTCGGGCCGTCCTCGATCGGGTCGGTGCCAGTGGCAAGAGCATGAGGGCCACCGCCTTGAACGACTACCAGGTCTCGATTCCGATGGACGATCTCCGGTTCGAGCCGATCCTGGCCATGAGGGTTGACGGCCGGACCATCACGCCAAGAGACAAGGGACCGCTCTGGATCGTCTATCCCCGCGATCAACAGCCTGTCCTGAAAGACGTGCGATATGATTCCCGTTGGGTGTGGCAATTGAGCCGGCTCCACATCGAATGACCATGAAGCCCCAACGCCCTCGCTACAAAGCAGCCGTCGTCACGCTCTTCGCCATCGCGTTCCTCGTGGTTTGCCTTGGCTTCACGATTATTCGGCTGCTCGATCTGGAGCGCGATCTGCGCACCGACGGCATGCACACCGACATCTGGATGGTCACCCAGACCCAGTTCGAGGCGGCGATGCTTGCCGAGGCGTTGGCGCGAAAGGCGGCTCGTGAAGAGATTGCCGTTCCCGAACAGGACCCGGCCTTCCGTATCACGATCCTGATCAGCCGCCTCGCAATCCTTCTGGAGGGGCCGCAAGGGGAGGCACTCGAAGGAATCGGCCTGAGCGGGGACCTGAAGTTGGCCTACCTTCGGCTCACGTTGGCCGAGCCCTTGTTGCAAAGTGAGGTTTCCCCACAGACCGCGTCACTGCTTCAGGCCGAGGCGAGAGATCTCGCGCACCTGCTGCGGGATGCCGCGAACAGGCTTCTCATTCACAGTCGCGGAACGGCGGCGTCGAAGCGAGAGAACTATGCGCACGTCGTCTTTCAGAGCTTTGCCTTCATCCTCGGCATCGTTCTGAGTGCCGCATTCCTGCTGCATCGCCTCTTCCGGGGCGTCCAGGAGGCAAGCCAGGCCAAGCAGTTGCTCCGACAGGAGCAGGAGCTGTCCGATCTCGTCATCAACAATGTCAGCAACCAGGGCATCGTCATGTTCGACGACAGGCTTGAATGCCTGCTCTGGAACCCGGGCATGGAGGGCTTGCTGAATGTCGGGCCCGATCAAGCCATTGGCCGCCTGCTGCAGGACCTCGATCCGCTGTTCTCGAAAGCGGATGTGGCTCATTCCCTTCATCTTGCGGTCGAAGGTACGAGTTCTGTGTTCGAGGACGTGGCTGCCGACGAGTCTGGCGCGGAGCGCTGTCTCGAAATCAACTGCTTCCCCGTATCCATGGCTCAGCGCAGGCTCGGAATCGCCTTCGTCCGGGATGTGACCGAGCAATGGCTTGCGCGCAAGCAGGCCGAGCGTCAGAACTTCGATCTGGAGATCAAGGTCCTGCAGCGCACCGCGGCCCTGCGGCAGGCGGAGCGCCGTCTGATCGCCGCCATCGAATCCGCGGCGGAAGGTTTCGCCGCCTTCGACTGGACCGGCAAGCTGCTTTTCGCCAACGAGCAGATCTGGGCAGCGGCGCCGGTGGCGCTGTGGTGCCGCGAGGAGATGAGCCTTCCGGTGTTCCTCCGCTGCTTCTCCATGTGCGACGGGGCCGATGAGAGGCTCCTCGTGGCGCAGCCTCCCTTCGACGAGATCGAACTCGACGTTCTGATCAAGAAGGACGTCTGGGCCCGGTTGTCCGTCACGAAGGCGGATGGATCGACGATCTTCGTGCGGCTGACCGACATCTCCGGCTACAAGCAGGTGGCCAGGGCCCTTCAGTCAGCGCTCGATCGTGAGCGCGAGACGACGAACGCCTACCGGAATTTCGTCTCCATGGTGTCGCACCAGTTCCGCACGCCGCTCGCGATCCTCGATTCCAGCGCGCAACGCATCCTTCGGCGCGGACCGAACCTGACTCCGGAGGAGCTTGTCACCCGCATCCAGAAGATCCGGAGCGCCGGACACCGCCTGACCCGCCTCGTGGAGAGTGTCCTGAACGCGGCAAAGCTGGACGCCGGCCGGATCGAGCTGAACCCGGAGCCTTGCGATCTCGTGCATCTCGTCACCGACATCTGCGAGCGTCAGAGCGAGCTGAATTCCAAAGCGGACATTCGGTTCCACGTGCCCGAAACGCCCGTCCAGGTGTACTGCGACATCATGCTCATAGAGCAGGTCGTCATCAATCTCCTGTCCAATGCCGTGAAGTACTCGGGCGAGAATCCGACAGTCGAGATCAGCGTCTGGACTGACGGGACGCGCGCCTTCTGCTCGGTGAGGGACTTGGGGATCGGCATTCCACTCGACGAGTTGCCTAAGATCTTTGATCGGTTCTATCGTGCTCGAACGGCCTCTGGTATCGCAGGGACCGGCATCGGGTTGAATTTCGCACAAAAAATCATGCACTTGCATGGAGGGGGAAGCCAAGTGGAGAGCTACGAGGCCGGAGGGTCCTTGTTTACGTTCGACTTGCCGCTATCGAATGCCGATCTGGCGCAGCAGGCTGCATAAGTGAAATAAGCCAATGAATATCCAAAAAACGATCCTGTGCGTCGAAGACGAAGATGATCTGAGAACCGACATCGCCGAGGAGCTGGAGGCCGCGAATTATCGCGTGCTCCAGGCGGCTAACGGGGACGAGGCCATCAGCCTGCTCGGGACAGAGCGTCCCGATCTCGTGCTCTGCGACATCACCATGCCGGGCCTCGGGGGCTATGACGTGCTCAAGGCCATTCGGGAGCAGGGCGACAAGGCCGATGTTCCGTTCATCTTTCTGACCGCTCTGGCGGAGAGGAACGACGTTCTCGTCGGGAAGCAGGCCGGGGCCGACGACTATCTCGTCAAGCCGATCGACTACGAGATTCTCCTTGCCACCATCGAAGCGCGGTTGAACCAGGTCGCGCGCGTGCGGTCGACGGCCGTCAGCCGGGCGGAGGAGGCGTGGCAGGACATCCTCAAGTCGTCGCGCGGGCGAACCGTCGAGGCGCTCTACAAGGCGACGTTCGCCTTCGACCGCTTCCTCGTCGGCGTGGCGATCGTCGACGAGATGGGCGCGGTACGGCTGATGAACAAGGAGGCCGAGCGGATCATCGGGGAGAATGATGGCCTCAGTGTTTCCGGCGGTCTGCTCAAAGGTGCTGCCGCCAAGCAGAATGCCAAGCTGCGTCAGGCGATCGAGAAGGCTTTCGAGGAGGAGGCGCTCGACGAGATCGTCTCGTTCCCGCGCAGTTCCGGCGGGCGTCCATATCTCGTCCTCGTTCCGGGCCAGCGCTTCTCCGCGGAGGAGCGCCCGGAAGCGGTGGTGCTTCTCATCATCGACACGGAGCAGCGCACCAAGGTGTCGGGGGACACGCTCGTCCGGCTCTACAACCTGACGCCCTCGGAGACCCGTGTCGCCCTGATGCTCATTGACGGCAAGCGCCTCGACCAGATCGCCGAGGAGCTCGACATCGCGCAGACCACGGTGGTCTTCCATCTGAAGAACCTGTTCCGCAAGACGGAAACGAACCGCCAGGCGGATCTGGTGCGCGTGCTGCTCTCGGTCCCGTTGAGAACGACGGGCGATTGACCCAATCGGTGAACGAAGTGCTTCGTTAGGATTTCGTTCACCATTTGAAATGAAACAGGGTTCAGCCCAAGCGTTGCCACAATCTGTTCAGCTTCCAGTGAGGTTTGCCGGGCTAGGGTCGCGATCAAGAAAGGGAGAACTGGAATCTCCCTCCTTCCCGCAAGGTGACGCTCCATGAAGCTCCTCAGTTTCTTCTCCGGTACCGCTGCCGCCATGGCACTCGTAGCCGGTTTGGCAGCCGCGCAGCCCGCGGCTGCCCGTGATCGCATGTCCCCCGGCGCTGCTGCTGCGGTCGGCGTGCTCGGTGGCCTTGCCATCGGCACCATCGTCGGTGCGACGGCGGCGCAGCAGCCGGCCTATGCCGCTCCGGCCCCTGTCTATGTGGCTCCGCCTCCGCCGCCTCCGCCGGCCCGCGTCTATGTGGAGGAGCGTGTTCCGGTCGTGTATGAGCGCCGCCCGCGCCGTGTCTATGTCGAGCGGTGCACCACCGAGCGCTACCGCGAATGGGTCCCGGGTTGGGGCTGGGAACACCGCACCCGCAAGGTCTGCAGCTGATCGTTTCGCGCGAAACACGAAGAGCCCGCATCGAGCGGGCTTTTCTTTTGCTCCAGATGAGAAACCGCGGATTCAGTGTCGCGTTGTCCCGTGAAGCCATCACGCGAGTTCGGCCATGAGCGACACCCCACGCGATCAAGCGTCCCCCGATCCGACGAAGCTGAATCCCGGCGACCAGGCCGAGCCCGGCACGCCCGGCGCGGGCGAGAATGTCTGCCCCGAATGCAAGGGCAGCGGGCGCATCGGCGTCGCTGCATGCCCCATGTGCGGCGGCACGGGCACGATCATCGAGGGAATTGGGGGCGCTTAGGGCTGTTTGTCCGGCTTCGCCATCCAGCGGATGAGCGGCATCATGGGCAAAATCCAGATGAGGCCGAGCACGATATAGGCAATCGTCTGGACGAGCTTGGGTGCTTCCGTGATCCGGCCCTCTGCCACGGCCATGGCAAACAGCGCATAGGTGATGATGAAGACCAGCATCACCACCGTTCCGATCAGCTTGCGCACACGCATGCTCATGCTCGAACCCTTCTAAGACGCAGCCGGACCTGGTGCGTCACTGGCATTGATTGCCTCCGGGAGGCCAAGCCTCTATGTGACAGGCAGTATCCTGGGTTCAAGTCCTAAATCATCGATGAGAACGAGCATGGCTGTCGCAGCCTCAACCGAGAGCGTGCCATTGGCGCGCCCGCCCGAGGCCCAATCCCCTCAAGTCCGGTCCCGAAAACTCGTCCGCGTCTGGATCTACACGCTTGCCGCCCTTGTGGTGCTGATGGTCGCCGTCGGCGGCGCGACCCGGCTGACCGGCTCGGGCCTGTCGATCACGGAATGGAAGCCTGTCACCGGAGCCATTCCGCCGCTCACCGAGGAAGCATGGCAGGTCGAGTTCCAGAAATACCAGCAGATCTCGCAATATGAGCTCGTCAACAAGGGCATGACCCTGTCGGAGTTCAAGTTCATCTATGCCTGGGAATGGGGCCACCGGCAGCTGGGGCGCCTCATCGGCCTGGCCTTCTTCCTTCCGCTGGTCTGGTTCTGGGCGAGGGGGGCGATCAAGGGGCGGCTGGCCCTGACCCTTCTTGGCATCGGGGCCTTTGGCGGGCTTCAGGGTGCCATCGGCTGGATTATGGTCGCCTCCGGACTGGAGCCCGGCATGACGGCGGTCGCGCCCATCAAGCTCGCCCTGCACCTGACATGCGCCAGCATCATCCTAGCCTGCCTCGTCTGGGTGGCGGCCGGCCTGAAGGATCGCAGCGGCGAGCGGGTCGAGGCCGGAGCCGGCCGTGCGCCTCTCGTCCTCGTCGGGCTGATCCTGGCCCAGATCGCGCTCGGCGGTCTCGTGGCAGGATCCAAGGCGGGATACACCTACAACACGTGGCCCTTGATGGATGGCGCGCTCATTCCGCCCTCATCGGCGCTTTTCGTGGTGAAGCCGTGGGTCGAGAACTTCGTCGACAACGTCCTGCTGGTTCAGTTCAATCATCGGATGCTGGCCTATGCGCTGGTCGCCTTCGCGCTCTGGCACGCCTGGACCATGCGCCGGAAGGCTCCCGGATCGGGCGCCGCACGCCGCGCCACCGGGATGGCCGGCCTCGCATTGGCGCAGATGGTGCTCGGCATTGCCACGCTGCTTCTGGTGGTGCCGCTCTGGGCGGGTCTCGCACACCAGGTTTTCGCCATGGCCGTGCTGGCGATGGCGGTCGTCCATGCTCGTGTGAGCGCCGCGTGAAATGAGAAAGGGCGGCCACGAGGGCCGCCCAAGCTCCGCGATATCGCTGTCCGTTAGCGAATGACCTGGACGATGCGGTGGGTGCCGGGATCGACCAGAACCGGGGTGTCGTTCACAACCGTGTAGCGGTACTCGGACACGCCGTACTCGGCCGGAACCTCATAATACTGCACGCCCGAGGAGGGGAGCACGGCACCGACGCGAACCTCTTCGGTGTAGCGGTAGGACGGCACGTTCTGCTGGACGACGTACTGGCGGAAGCGGGGCTGAGCATCGCCCGCCAGACCGCCGACGATCGCGCCCGTCACGCCACCAACGGCTGCGCCCACCGGGCCGCCGACGATGGCTCCGCCCACGGCGCCCGTGGCTGCACCGGCCGCGGCACCGCCCGCCGCCGGGTCCTGAGCGAAGGCAGCCGCAGGGGCGAGAGCCATGAGAATGGCACCGGTAAGCAGAATCTTCTTCGACATGTGTCAGCTCCATTTAACATTGAAGTCGGGAGCTTAACGGACTGCCTGTGAGGTGGTTCCGACATTGATATGGTGTTGCGAAATAGCCCCAGGCAAAGGAAAGCAGTCCTTATCATTGCCGGATCGATCGCCTTTGAGGACAATGTTCCGGCGGGGGGCGTCGTCAGCAGTCCGGGGCAACTCGGGCCTGACAACGGGATTCCCGCCAGGCTTGTATTCCGCCTGAACAAGCCTGTTTTGCGAGGACGGCCATGTCTTTGACGCTGCATGCGCCGCTTGAAACCCGACGTTCTGCTTGGGGATATATACCGGGTGATCGAAGCTGGAATTAGGAAATCAGTTCACGGTCTGCTACAGATGAACAATATTAAGCTCGCATTAACAGAAGAGCGGCGGGCTTGGGAAACGGCTTATGAGGAGTCAGGCATGAATGTGCTGGTCTTTGCTTCGCGGAAAGGCGGCTCGGGTAAGAGCACGCTCGCTGCACATCTCGCGAGTTATATTGCCAACCCGTCCCGCAAGACGTTGCTGATCGACAACGATCCGCAGGGATCCCTTTCGCTCTGGCACAAGATCCGCGACCAGGAGTTTCTCGGCCTCAGGCACAATGTCCGGAATCTGGGCGAGGCGCTGAAGGAAGCGAAGCGCCAGGGTTACGAGTGGGTTCTCATCGATACGCCGCCGAACAAGTCGCCCATCGTCGCCGAGGCGATCAAGCACGCGACCCTCGTGATCATCCCGGCGCGCGCGAGCCTGTTCGACATTGCGGCGCTGCAGGATACGGTCCAGTTCGCCCGCGAGATGCGCAAGCCCTACGCAGCCGTCATCAACGCGGCCCCGCCCAAGCACGGCGACAAGGAGGATCCGGTGGTGGCCGATGCCCGCGGCGCCCTGAACGCGCTGCAGGTCCCGGTCTGGGCCGGACAGATCACCCACCGTCCCGAACTCACCCTTTCGCTGGCGACGGGCGAGGGGGCGCAGGAGTACAAGCCCAACTCGCAGGGCGCCGAGGAGATCGGACGCCTCTGGACGGCTCTGGAGCGTTCGCTCAACGCGATCCACAACACCTACAAGAAGGCCGGCGGCTCTTCGCGCGCTGCGTGATCGGGCGCCTGAGGCCTTCCCAGGCATCTTGCCAAGAGAAAGGGCGGCTCGAGCCGCCCTTTTCGTTTGCGCATTCCGCCATGGCCGCTGCGGGATCACCGGCACTGGCCGGAAGTCCCGGAGGGCAGGGGAAGCGCGTCAGGCCGCGTCGAGGGCCTGGTTGAGGTCGTCGATCAAGTCTTCCTTGTCCTCGAGACCGATGGAGAGGCGCACCACCTCGGGGCCCGCACCGGCCTGGGTCTTCTGCTCGTCCGTAAGCTGGCGGTGGGTGGTGGAGGCCGGGTGGATCACCAGCGAGCGCGTGTCGCCGATATTGGCCAGATGCGAGAACAGCTTGAGGTTCGACACGAGCTTCACGCCCGCCTCGTAGCCGCCCTTCAGGCCGAAGGTGAACACCGCGCCGGCGCCCTTCGGGCAGTATTTCTGCGCGAGGTTGTGATAGCGGTCCGTGCGCAGGCCCGGATAGCTGACCCAGGACACCTTGCTATGGTTCGCCAGGTGCTCGGCGACCGCCAGGGTGTTGTCCGAATGGCGCTGCATGCGCAGCGGCAGGGTCTCGATGCCGTTGAGGATCAGGAAGGCGTTGAAGGGCGAGAGGGCGGGGCCCAGGTCGCGCAGGCCGAGGACGCGCGCGGCGATGGCGAAGCCAAAATTGCCGAAGGTCTCGCCCAGCACCATGCCGCCGTATTCGGGGCGCGGCTTCGAGAGCATCGGGTAGCGGTCGTCGCCGGCGAAGTTGAACGAGCCGCCGTCCACGATCAGGCCGCCCACGGAATTGCCGTGGCCGCCCAGGAACTTGGTCGCCGAATGCACGATGATGTCGGCGCCGTGCTCGAAGGGCCGGATCAGGTAGGGCGAGGCCATCGTGTTGTCGACGATGAACGGGATGCGGTGCTTCTTGGCGATGGCGGCGATGGCCTGCAGATCAACGATCACGCCGCCCGGGTTGGCGATGGATTCGACGAAGATCGCCTTGGTCTTCGGCGTCACGGCCGCCTCGAAGGTCGACGGATCGTCGGGATCGGCCCAGACCACGTTCCAGCCGAAGTTCTTGTAGGCGTGGTTGAACTGGTTGATCGAGCCGCCATAGAGCTTCTTGGCCGCGATGAATTCGTCGCCCGGCTGGAGCAGGGTGTGGAAGGTCAGGAACTCCGCCGCATGGCCCGAGGCCACCGCCAGGGCCGCTGTACCGCCCTCGAGGGCCGCGACGCGCTCCTCCAGCACCGCATTGGTGGGGTTGCCGATGCGGGAATAGATGTTGCCGAAAGCCTGCAGGCCGAAGAGCGAGGCCGCATGATCGACATCGTCGAACACGAAGGATGTGGTCTGATAGATCGGCGTCGCGCGTGCGCCGGTGGCGGCATCGGGGGCGGCTCCCGCGTGAATGGCAAGCGTGTTGAAGCCTGGCAGACGATCGGACATTGCGGATCCTTTTTCCTCTAGGGGATGTGTCGTTCTCTTTAAAGAACGGAACGTTCGTCCGGTCAAGGTGCCTTAGCTATCCCTGGGCTGGCCGGGCATGGTCTGTCAGACCTTTCGCGTCATGACCGGCCTTGGGCCGCTGATCCCGGTGGTGTGAGGCGCGGCGCTCATCCGGTCGTTCGTCGCCGCCTCTCCCGATGTCATCACCGGCCTTGTGCCGGTGATCCCGATTGGTGAGGTGCCGCGCTTTTCCGATCGGGATGGCCGGGACAGGCCCGGCCATGACGTGGAGAGGGTCTCGGAGAGGTGTGAGGCTGGCCGCTGCTCCCCGGTTGCTCCGCCGT
>Ga0180217_1000574_pt1 | contig 55391 bp, 47 predicted proteins | sample eDN3rd37CBELigOP_FD_128521 | JGI IMG/M metagenome (GOLD analysis project Ga0180217, IMG submission 128521) | Enriched Organic Plus compost microbial communities from Emeryville, California, USA - eDNA 3rd pass 37_C BE-Lig OP (version 2) (version 2) ...
GCCCCGCCATCTTGCGACGCCTCGCGAGCGCGCCCCTCGTCGGGCCGGGATGCATGCAACATAGTTCAGATGAGCATCCGTGTCAAGAACAAACAAGGAACATTGTCCACAGGCTCGCATCTCTGCGCCTCTCACCCTGTATCCCTCCCCACGTCATGGCCGGGCCTGTCCCGGCCATCCCGATCGGACGAGCGCCGCGCCTCACACCATCGGGATCACCGGCCCAAGGCCGGTGATGACGTGGAAGAGGCGGCGGCGAACGGCCGGATGAGCGCCGCGCCTTCACTGATCGAGATCACCGGCACAAGGCCGGTGATGACGTGGGACGGTGTCATCCCGGACGGCGTCAGCCGATCCGGGATCGTTCTCAGGATGAGGCGCCCTTTCCCTCCCCACCGCTCTCGGCTGTTGCCGAGATCGGCCTCTGCTGGCGCAAGTCGGGAACACCCGACTTGCGGCGGGGAGGGGCAGGGGTGGGGGGTGACTGCGCTGAGTTCCATCGTCGTCGCGCTCACACCCCCTCTCCAGCTCTCCCCCACAAGGGGGAGAGGGCTGCGCAGTGCCTCATGCGCCAGCCTCTCAGGCTGAGGGCAGCGTGCAAGCAAGCGGGATCACCTCTCCCGGGCGGGAGAGGTCGACGCGCGTGAAGCGCGGCGGGTGAGGGAGGCGCGCTGTCCGGAGAGACCTGTAACCCCCTCGCCCCAGCCCTCTCCCATCGCAAGTCGGATGTTCCCCACTTGCGCCAGCAGAAGCTGATCTCGTGAGCACCCGAGATCAGGGAGAGGGAGTGCGCTGTAGGTCTCTGTGCTTTCAATGGAAAAAGCGCAGCGCTCTGGCTTTGCGACCTCTCCATCCATCCCGCGAGGGGGAGGAAAGTGTTCGCCACAGCCTTCGGCTGAGGAGCGAAACTGCGTCTCGAAGGGCCTGCCCCGGCCTTGACCCGGGGACGAGGGCGCCTCCTGAAGCCACTGGATCATCCTTCGAGACGCGGTTTCGCTGCTCCACAGGATGACGATGGAAAGGTTCAGGGGCGCCTTGTCTCCCGCAGGGCGGAGCTTATCGAGAGTCAGTGAGGATCGACCTAGACGCCGCATTCCTTGCGGGCGTGCTCCAGGGCCTTGGTGAAGCCGCTCAGCGAATAGCGGTCCGTCAGGTTCGAGCCGCGGGCCGATTGCGTCTTCACGAGCATGGTTCCGCTGCGCACCATGCTGGTGATGGCCTGGTCCTCTTCGGCAGGGTTCTTCAGCCAGGCATTGGTGGCCTTGGTGACCAGCGCGTAGGAGGTGTTTCCGATCACGGCCTCGGCCGGGCTGCTCTCCTTGGCCGGGAAGCCGAGCACGAGGGCGACCTCGTTCTTCACGTTCTCCGCGGGGCGGAAGGAGACGAAGAGATAGGCCGGGTCCCGGTTGAGATTCTTGGGCAGCCGGTCCTGGGGCTGGGTCAGCGCATAGCAGATCTTCGAGCGTCCGGCCTGGGCCGTATAGACGCCCCAATCCCCATAGGACGAGACGAGGGAAGCGCCGCCGGGTCCGGTCGCCGACTGGGCGGGCTTTGCCGCCGCAGCCTTGGATTTGGCCGCAGTGTTCTTGGACTGCGTGGACTTGGCGGCAGGAGGCTTCTGTCCCGCGCGCTGGGTCTGGGCGAGAGCGGCAGATCCGGTTCCCAGGCTGAGAACGGCGGAAAGGATGCCCGCGGCGAGGCCGCGCTGGAGAGATGCTGTCGTCATGGGGGCGGACAATACGGGGGGATGGTTAATAAGTCTTCACCATCCCGTAGCCCCGGACCGGTACCTTGGCGATGCGTCGAAACGCGCATGACCTGGCTTTGGATACTTTAGGGAAGGCAAAAACAAAAGGGCCGCAAAGCGGCCCGTGGAGTTATGGTTTCTGGAAAGAGATCGGTGTTCAAGTCGGAGAGGAATTAGAATGACTGCTGACCAATAGTGATTCTACATCTGCTAAATTATAATGTTGCAATAAGTCTATATTCCTTTTCTCAAGGGAGCTTCTGACGGATTCAGAGGTTCAGGCCTGCTCCGACAGCGTGTTCCCGAGCGTCTCCCGGGCCTTGGACCGGTGCTCCTGGGTAATGGAGCCTGCCACCTGGGAGATGGCCGCCGCCAGGACCGCCGCGTCGTCCGCGAAGCCGAGAAGGGGCAGAAGGTCGCTGACCGCGTCGAAGGGCATGACGAAATAGGCGATGGCGGCGAGGAGAATCAGCTTCACCCGGCTCGGCGTCCTCGGGTCCGTGGCGCAATAGAAGGCCGCCACGAGATCCTCGGCGAAGGGAATCTTGCCGGCCACGCGCCGGAATTTCTCCCAGAATCGGCGCTTCAGTCCTTCCTCGTCCCGGGTGGCTGCGCGCATGGCGTCCATTTCGGCCTTGCTGAAAGGCTTGATGAAAGGTTCGCTCATGCTCTTCTCACTCCTTCGACAGTTGGGCCTCGACTTCATGTAGGGATTGCCTACAAGCACCCTCAAGACAGGAGACAACCGATGAAGCTCGACAAATTGATGGCAGCCGTCGTGACCGGCGGCGCCTCGGGTCTGGGAGAGGCCACCGCACGCATGCTCGCATCGCAGGGCGTGAAGGTGGCCATCTTCGATATGAACGCCGAGCGCGGCGCGGCGGTTGCCCGCGACATCGGCGGCCTGTTCGCACAGGTGGACGTGACGGACGAAGCCACCATTGATGCGGGCCTCGTGAAGGCGCGCGAGAAGCACGGCGTCGAGCGGGTGCTCGTGAACTGCGCGGGCGTCGCCCCGGGCCGCCGCACGGTCACCAAGAAGCGCGAGACGGGCGAGCTGATTCCCCACGACCTCGCGGCTTTCCGCAAGACCGTGGAGATCAACCTCATCGGCACCTATGCGATGATCTCCAAATGCGCCGCCGCCATGGCCGCGCTCGAGCCCGTCACGCCCGACGGCGGGCGCGGCGTCATCGTCAACACCTCCTCCGTGGCCGCCCAGGACGGTCAGATCGGCCAGGCCGCCTATTCCGCGTCCAAGGGCGGCGTGCTGGCGCTGACGCTCCCCGTCGCGCGCGATCTCTCCGGCTTCGGCATCCGCGTGATGACGATCCTGCCGGGCCTCTTCCACACGCCCCTGTTCGAGGGCATCGCGGAGGATTACCGCAAGGCGCTCGAAGCCAACGTGCCGTTCCCCTCCCGCCTCGGCCGGCCGGAGGAATATGCGCAGCTCGTCAGGAGCATCATCGAGAACGACATGCTCAACGGCGAGGGCATCCGCCTCGACGGCGCCCTGCGCATGCAGCCGAAATAGGCCCTCAGGCCAGACCCAGGAAACGTGCCGTATCGGGATCGACCGGGATCCCGGTGCGGTCCCGCTCGTCCATGACCTGCCATTCCCGGTCGCCCGGCGCCATCACGGCCTCGCCGGGTCTCGCCCGCGAGCCGCGCAGGCCGGCGAGATACTGCGCCATGAGGGCATCGTAGGTCCCGCGGCCGACGAAGCGCTCCGGGTCGATGGCCAGGCAGAAATGGCCGATGTCATGACGCTCCCAAGGATCATCCCCCATGGGCGGGACGAAGGGATCGGGCCTGGCGCCGGTCAGCACCGCCGAGAGGATCGTCACGAGGCCGGCGAGGCCCGCGCCCTTGAAGCCGAAACCCGCGCCGCCGAGAGGCGTCAGGATCTCGGCCAGGTGCGGGTCGCGCGTGGGGGCGCCATGGAGGTCCGCGGCGATCTCGGCGGGCAGCTCCTGCTGCAGGGAGCGGTAGAGCAGGACGCGATTATAGGGAATCGCCGAGGTGGCCATGTCCAGGAGCCAGGGCCGCGAACCGCGCACGGGCGCGGCGGCGGCGATGGGATTGGTGCCGTGGAACCGTTCCGCACCGCCATGGAGCGCCACGAGCGAATCCGCATTCGTGGTCGAGATCGCGATGAACCCGGCCTCGGCACCCGCCAGGGCATAGGCGCCGGCCGCGCCGTAATGGGTGGAATGGGTGATGCCGACGGCCCCGACGCCGCTCTCCTTCGCGATCCGGCAGGCCTCCTCCATGCCCGCATAGGCGGCCGCATGGCCGAGGCCATGGTCGGCATCCAGCATGGCGCTGGCGGCGGCCGTGCGCTGAAGCTTGAATGCGGGGGAGCCGTTGATCTGCCCGGTGCGCAGGGATCCGGCATAGAAGGAGGTCAGCCTCACCCCGTGGCTGTCGACGCCGATGCGTGAGGCATGGATCATGGCGCGGGTCGCGGCGGCAGCGGAGGCGTCGTCGGCACCCGCATCGCGCAGGGCCGCCATGACGCGCTCCTGCAGGAGGGCTTCCGGAAACTTCAGGCTTTCGACCGGCTTGCGCGACGCTTCGGACATGATGCGACCCCTTGATGACAGCGGTTGCTGTGTCAGGCCGCAGACGCGAAGGCAAGCACGGGATCCAAAGCATCGGACGGGAAAAGTGGATTCCACTTTTGGGATCCAATCCGATGCTTCCTCCTGAGTGAGAGCATCGAGCGGAAAACCGGGTCCACTTTTCACTGACGTGGCCCTTACGGGTCGCTAGCGCGGCCCGCTGGGTCCGAACGATGCTCTAGGAGGTCACGTCACCCTTGTTCTCGTGATAGCTGATCAGCTCCGGGGTGCAGAGCCAGGATTCGCGGCGCTTGGTCCAGGTCTCGTAGGTGGGCGCGAACAGATCCGTCCGGTCGAAGGCGCCGAGCATGATCTCGATCTCGTCGCTTCCCTCCGAAAAGAAGACGAGCGACCCGCAATGCGGGCAGAAGTGGTTGTGGCCTCCGGGCGAGGCCTCCCAGCTCCGGCTGTCGCCCATGATCGCCACCTGATCCGCGGGAAAGACCGCGAAGGCGTTGAAGACGCTGCCGGTCGCCTTGCGGCAGGTCAGGCAATGGCACAGGCCGACGCGGACCGGCGGGCCTTTCACCGTGAAGGTCAATTGTCCGCAGGCGCAGCCGCCGGTGAGGGTTGCTTGCTCGCCCATGTCTCAAGCCTTCGTCAGGCCGGCGGCCAGCTGGTCCATGCGCTGCGCCAGCTCGATGTCGCGGCGGGTGAGGCCCTTGGCGTCATGGGTCGAGAGCGTCACGTCCACCCTGTTGTAGACATTGGACCATTCCGGATGGTGGTTCATGGTCTCGGCCACCAGCGCCACGCGGGTCATCCAGCCGAAGGCCGCGTTGAAATCGTCGAACGCGTAGCGCTTGCGGATGGCGTCCCGTCCCTCCACGAGGGTCCAGCCGTCGAGGGCGGAGAGGAGTTCCTGGCGTTCGGCTTCGGTCAGGCGGGGCATGGCGGCTTCATCTTTCCGTGAAACGGGAAGGTTTAGTGATGAGGCACCCGTGTTAGCTTTCAAGCCCTCAGGCGAGTTCGAGCAGGCGAATGAGGCCGAGGCTGATCCCGATCAGCACGATGAGCGAGAGCGTCACGGCGAGCGTGACGCGCCCGCCGACCCGGGCGAGGACCTTCAGGTCGACGCCGAGGCCCAGAGCCGCCATGGAGATCACCGTCAGCAGGGTCGCCGTCGGCATGACGATCCCAAGCAGCGCATCGGGAATGGCGCCGAGGGAGCGCAGGGCCGCAAGGCTTAAAAAACCGATGATGAACCAGGGTACGAGGCGCGTGAAGGAGAGGCTCTTCGCCGCCTCTTTCCGTCCCTCCTTGAGCGAGAGAGCGAGCACCACGGGGCCGAGCATCAGCACCCGCACGAGCTTCACGAGCGTGCCGATCTGCGTACTCACCGTGCTCACCGGCAGGGTGGCGGCCAGGACCTGCGGCACCGCATAGACCGTGAGGCCCGCCAGCACCCCGTATTGCGTCAGCGACAATCCGAGCAGCGGAACGAGAAGGGGCAGGGTCAGCACGACGATCACGCCGAGAATGGCGGTGAAGGCGATGGAGGAGGCCACGTCCTCCGGCTTCGCGCCGATCACGGGAGCCACCGCCGCGATCGCGGAATTGCCGCAGATGGAATTGCCGCAGGCGACCAGGATCGCCATGCGCCGGGGCAGCCCGAGCAGGCGGCACAGCCCGTAGCTCGCACCGATGGCGAGCGCGACCACCACGGCGACGCCGAGGATGAGGCCCAGGCCCGCCTGGAGCACGGCCTGGAAGCTGATGGAGGCGCCGAGCAGCATCACGGCGGTTTCGAGCAGGGTCCTGGCCGAAAAGCCGATGCCGGGAACCCAGCGGGCGCCCGGCGTCCAGAGGGTTCTGACCAATGTGCCGAGCAGGATGGCGATGACCAGCGCCTCCAGCCACGCACGCCCGGTCCAATGCTCCTCGAGGATCTGGAGGCCGAAAGCTGCGGCGGAAATGGCGGCGCAGAGCGCGATGCCGGGAATGTGTCTCGCCAGGCCCATGCCGTTCCTCGGATCGCTCCCCTGTGATCGCGAAACGGCTATTCCGAAGCCATGCGCGACGCAAGGCTCCAGCTTGGGGGCTCAGGCGGAAAAGGCGGCCTCCTCGATGCTGCGCCAATCCTGCTGCAGCGTGAACGAGGCGCTGTCGATGACGATGAAGCAGCCGCCGCCGGGATGGGACGGGCGGCTTTCCCGGCCGATTGCCACCTTCTGCAGATGCGCCGTCAGCAGGCATCCGACGCCGCCATGGGAGACGATGAGCGTGTCGCCGGTGGCCTCCGCCGCAATCAGCCGCACGGCGTTCACGATGCGCGTCTGCGCATCGATGGCGCGCTCCCAGCCGCGGATGCTCTCGTGCGGATGGGCGAAGAACTGATCCACGACCTCCCAGAATTCCGGCGGCGCGATGTAGCCCGTCGCCGAACGGTCGTTCTCGCCGAGATCCTCGTGCGTGCGATAGGCCAGGCCGAAGCGCTCCGCGACGATGGCGGCGCCGTCCATCGCCTTCCGTTCGGTGCTGGCATGGATCGCCGAGAGCCGGAGCGGCGAGAGGGCTTTCGCGAAATGCTTCATCCGCTCACGGCCCGTCTCGCTCAGCGGCCATTGCGGCACGGGCACGAGCGGATCGATGACGACTTCGGGATGGGTGAGGAAGATCAGTGAGGTCATGATGAAACATCATGATAGGCCCTCGCCCGACGTCGAGTCAGCCCAGGGGATAAGCGGCTTCGATCACGTAGGGTCCCCCGCCGACGGAGGCGCGGGACGAATAGAGGACGAAGCGGTTCGCGGTGAAGGTGAGCTTCGGGAAGTGGCCGCGCGTGGCCATGTAATCCGCCACATCGATGGGGGACACGTTCTTCAGGCGCGCCAGGGTCACGTGCGGCGTGAACTTGCGGGTCTCGGGAGCCAGGCCGATCTGGCGCATCATGCGCTCCTGCTCGGCCTGCAATTCGGCGAGTTCGCCGTTCCCGGAGACACGGGCGAAGACCGCGCGGGGCTTCGATCCGCCGAAGGTGTCGAGCCCATCGAAGGTGAGCGTCATCGGATCGCGGTAACGGCAATCGCCGAGGATCGACGACACGTCGTCCGCCATGCGTTCGTCGATGTCGCCGATGAAGCGCAGGGTGATGTGGTAGTTTTCCGGATCGATCCAGCGCGCGCCCGGCAGGCCGCCGCGAAGGGCGGACAGGGCCAGCGCGACCTCAGCGGGGATCTCGATGCCGGTGAAAAGACGTGGCATGCGACACCTCCCGAATTTCGGCCCCGATTGGGGAAAGAGACGAGAATGGGCCGGGGTTTGTTCCGGCTGGTCCTGGTCGTCATCCCGGGGCTGCGGAGCAGAACCCGGGATCGTGCGACGATTATAGCGCCTTGTCCTGAAAGCGATCCCGGATCGTCGCGATGCTCCGTCCGGGATGACGATTTCCCGTTACGGGCAGGGATTGCAATGCTCGACATGGATCGCGTCGATGCGCTTTTCGAGCTCCGGCGTGATCGTCACGTTGATCGAGGCGATGTCCGTCTTCAGCTGCTCCATCGAGGTCGCGCCGATGATGTTCGCGGTCACGAAGGGCCGGGAATTGACATAGGCCAGCGCCATCTGCGCCGGATCGAGGCCGAATTCCTTCGCCAGGGCCAGATATTTGCGGATCGCCGCCTCGGCGGTGGCGTTCTCGTAGCGCTGGCCCCGGTTGAACAGGGTGGTGCGTGTGCCCGGAGGCCGTGCGCCGTCGAGATATTTGCCGGTCAGGTAGCCCTGGGCGAGCGGCGAATAGGCGAGCAGGCTGACCTGCTCGCGGGTGCTGATCTCGGCGAGCGCCACCTCATAGGTGCGGTTGAGCAGGTTATAGGCGTTCTGCACCGACTGGATCCGCGCCAGGCCCTTGGCCTCGGCGTGCTTGAGGAAGGTCATGGTGCCCCAGGCGCTCTCGTTGGAGAGGCCGAAATGGCGGATCTTCCCGGCCTTGACGAGGTCGGTCATGATCTCGACCGTCTCGCCGATCGGATGGGAATCGCCCTCCTGGTGCCGGTAGATCGTCGGGTTCGAGCCCCAGGGCATGGGACGGTCCGGCCAGTGGATCTGGTAAAGGTCGATGTAATCGGTCTGCAGCCGCTTGAGGCTCTTGTCGATCGCCTCCTCGATCTGCTTGCGGGAGAGCTCGGCCGGGGAGCCGTCGTCGCGGAACCAGGTGTTCTCCGAGCGGCCCACCACCTTGGAGGCGAGGATCACCTTGTCGCGGGTGCCGCGGGACTTGAACCAGGAGCCGATGATCCGCTCCGTGGAGCCCTGCGTCTCGGCGCGCGGCGGAATCGAATACAGCTCCGCGGTGTCGAAGAAATTGATGCCCTGATCGAGGGCGTAATCCATCTGCTCATGGCCGTCGGCCTCGGTGTTCTGCTGGCCCCAGGTCATGGTGCCGAGGCAGATCAGGCTGACATTCAGATCGGTGCGGCCAAGACGGCGATATTGCATCTTCAAGGCTCCTCGCGGCGGGTGGCCTGCCGCGTTCATCAGGATCATTCGGGGCGCTGACGGCGGTCAGCGCTGGGTCAGGCGGGCAAGAAAGCTCTCGACGGTGGGAAGAATGCGCTCGACGATGATCTCCACGCCCTTGGCCGTCGGATGCATTCCGTCGGGCAGGTTGAGAGACCGCTCGCCGGCGACTCCGTCCAGGAAGAAGGGATAGAGCACAAGGTCGTACTTCTTCGCAATGTCCGGATAGATGGTGCCGAACTGCTCAATGTAGGCATGGCCCAGATTGGGCGAGGCGCGCATGCCGGCCAGCAGCACCGAGATGTCGCGGCTTTTCAGCCGCTCCACGATGGCCTCCAGGTTCTTGCGGATCCCCTCCGGATCGAGTCCGCGCAGCATGTCGTTGGCGCCGAGCTCCAGGATCACGCCGTCCGTACCGTCGGGGATGGACCAGTCGAGCCGGTCGAGGCCGCCGGAGGTGGTGTCGCCAGAAACGCCCGCATTGGCGATCTCCACCTTGTAGCCCTTGGCCTTCAGGGCCTTCTCCAGCACCACCGGGAAGGCGGCCGTTTCCGGCAGGCCGTAGCCGGCCGTGAGGCTGTCGCCAAAAGCCACGAGGCGCAGGGTTCTGTCCTGGGCGATCGGGTTGTCCTGGGCGAGCGGGGCGGAGGAGGGGGCGATCACGGCGGCCAGGGCCACGGCACACGCAAAAATGATCGTCATGAACGGGCCCGATTGGCGCTTCATCGATAGGCTTCCCATCTATGCAGGACTAAACACGGTTGCGATCGCAGTCTCCAACAGATCGGATGCATGAGCATGAAGGACAAGGCCATTGCGCTTCACGACGTCGATTTGAGCCTGGGGCGCGGGGCTGCGCGGGTGCATATCCTCAAGGGAATCTCGCTCGGGGTCGATCGCGGTGAGGCGGTGGGGCTCGTCGGCCCCTCGGGATCGGGCAAGTCCACCCTGCTCATGACCATGGCCGGGCTGGAGCGGCCCGATTCGGGCAGGGTCGTCGTCGACGGCACCGATCTCTCCGGGCTTGACGAGGATGCGCTCGCCCGGTTTCGAGGCCGCCGCATCGGCATCGTGTTCCAGTCCTTCCATCTCGTGCCCACCATGACGGCGCTGGAGAACGTGGCGCTTCCCCTGGAGCTTGCCGGCGAGGACGACGCCTTCGAGCGCGCCGAGGCCGAATTGCAGGCCGTCGGGCTCAGGGATCGCCTCCACCATTATCCGGCCCAGCTCTCCGGCGGCGAGCAGCAGCGCGTGGCGATTGCCCGCGCCATCGTGCCGAACCCGGCGATCCTCGTGGCGGACGAGCCCACCGGCAATCTCGACGAGAATACGGGCCAGTCCATCATCGACCTGCTCTTCGCCCTCAAGCGGGATCGCGGCGCGACCCTGGTGCTCGTGACGCACGATCTCAACCTCGCCCGCCTCTGCGACCGCATGGTGCGCCTGCGGTCCGGCCAGGTGGAGGCCGATGCGGCCTCGGCCGTGGCCTGAGGGAGGGCGCTTCCATGCACGGCTCCCTCTCCACGCCGCAGCGGCGGCCGGCATCCGGTTCGCGCATGCCGCTCATCCTGCGCCTCGCGCTCCGCGAGCTGCGCGCGGGCCTGAAAGGCTTCGGCATCTTCCTCGCCTGCATCGCGCTCGGCGTGGCGGCGATCGCCAGCGTCTCCTCCCTGTCGCGGGCGCTCACCGAGGGCATTTCCCGCGAGGGCCGCCGGATCCTGGGCGGCGACATGGCCTTCTCCCTCATCCAGCGGGAGGCGAGCGGGCCGGAGCGGGCCTTCCTCGATTCCAAAGGCCGCGTGAACGTGGTCGCCTCCATGCGCGCCATGGCGGTGGCGGGGGAGAAAGGCTCCGGCCTCGTGGAGATGAAGGCGGTGGATGCGGGCTACCCGACGGTCGGGACCCTCGAAACCGATCCGCAGCTGCCGTCCTCCGAACTCTTCGCCGAGCGCGACGGCGCCTTCGGCGCGGTGGTCGATCCGGCGCTCCTCGCCCGTCTCGACCTGAAGGTGGGCGACCGGGTGACGGTGGGAGCCGCCAACGTGGAGCTGCGCGCGCGCCTCGTGACCGAGCCGGACCAGATCGCCGACGGCATCGGCTTCGGCCCGCGCCTCATGATCTCGCAGGAGGCCCTGAGGGCCACCGGCCTCATCCAGCCCGGCAGTCTCGTGCGCTGGACCTACCGGCTCACCCTGCCGCCGGACCTCTCCAACGAGGAGAGCTTCACCCGCATCGAGGCGGAGGCGAACAACGTCCTGCCGGAGGCGGGCTGGCGGGTGCGCACGCGCCTGAACGCGGATCCGCGCTTTGCCAAGAATATCGAGCGCTTCACCCAGTTCCTGACCCTCGTCGGCCTCACGGCGCTCCTCGTGGGCGGGGTCGGCGTCGCCAATGCGGTGCGCGGCTTCGTGGACCGCAAGCGCGCCTCCATCGCCACCCTGAAAAGCCTCGGCGCGCCGGGCGGGCAGGTGGTGATGCTCTATCTCACCCAGGTGATGCTGATCGCCGCCATCGCCATCGCCATCGGGCTCGTTGCGGGGGCGGCCCTGCCTTTCGTGGTGACGGGTCTCTTCGGCCATCTCCTGCCGATCCCGATCCAGCCGGTCATCGCTCTGCCCGAACTCGGCATCTCGCTGCTCTATGGGGCGCTCACCGCCCTGGTCTTCGCCATCGCGCCGCTTGGACGCGCCCATGACGTGCCGGTCTCCGGCCTGTTCCGCGACCAGATCGACCCGGAGCGGCGCTGGCCGCGCCGCCGCTACCTCGCGGCCCTGGCGGTTTCGGTGGTCGCCCTGGTGGCGCTCGCGGTTTTCGCGGCCTATGACCGGCGCATCGCCCTCATGTTCGTCGCGGCCGCGGCGGGCTCCTTCCTTCTGCTGCGCATCGTGGCGCAAGCGATCATGGCGCTTGCCCGCCGCCTCCCGCGGCCCCGGCGCACGGCGCCGCGGCTTGCGCTCGCCAATATCCACCGGCCCGGCGCGCTCACGCCCTCGCTCGTGCTCTCCTTGGGGCTCGGCATCACGCTCCTCGTGACGCTCTCGCTCATCGATTCGAATCTGACGAAGCAGCTCACGCAGAGCCTGCCCGAGCGCGCGCCGAGCTTCTTCTTCCTCGACATCCCCAACCAGCAGGCGGATGCCTTCGAGGGCTTCCTCAAGGATCAGGCGAAGGACGCGCGGATCGAGCGCGTGCCGATGATGCGCGGGCGCCTCGTCACCCTGGGCGGGCGGCCCGTCTCCGAGGTCAAGGCGCCCGAGGACATTGCCTGGGTGCTCGAGGGCGATCGCGGCATCACCTATGCGAAGGCGCTGCCCGAAGGCTCCAGGCTCGTGCAGGGCGAGTGGTGGCCCGAGGATTATCGCGGCAAGCCGCTCGTCTCCTTCGACGGCAAGATCGCGGAAGGACTCGGGCTGAAGCTCGGCGACGAGATCACCGTCAATGTGCTCGGCCGCAATGTCACCGCCACCATCGCGAATCTCCGCGAGGTGGAGTGGCGCTCGCTCGGGATCAATTTCGTCATGGTGTTCTCGCCCAACACCTTCGCCGGGGCTCCCCATACGCATCTCGCCACGGTCACCTTCCCGAACGGGTCGGATGCGGCGACCGACGCCAGGATCCTGCGCAGCTCCGCCCAGGCCTATCCCATGGTCTCGAGCGTGCGGGTGAAGGATGCGCTGGAAGCGGTGAACGACGTGGTTTCTCAGCTCGTCATGGCGATCCGCGGGGCGAGCTCCATCGCGCTGCTTGCGAGCCTGCTCGTCCTCGCCGGCGCGCTCGCGGCAGGCCACCGGGCGCGCCTCTACGATGCGGTGGTGTTGAAGACGCTCGGGGCCACCCGGTCCCGGCTGCTCACGGCCTATGCCCTCGAATACGGCCTGCTGGGTCTTGCCACCGCCGTGTTCGGTCTGCTCGCCGGCGGCATCGCGTCGTACTTCATCATCACCCGCCTCATGAACTTAAGCTTCAGCTTAGATTTGTCGGGCGCGCTCGTCGCTTCTGCCTTGGCCGTTCTGGTCACGGTGGGCTTGGGCCTGCTGGGAACGTGGCGGATCCTCAGTCAAAAGCCGGCGCAATACTTGAGAAACCTTTAACGCCTAGTGTCCGGCCTGTGGTATAAAAGGGGCGTGGAGAGTTCAAAGGGGAGCGGCATCATTGTTGCTTCTCTAGAATTCTTTTCACAAAAAATTGAAGCTTGACGTTTGCCCTTGCGAAGCAAGCGTCCTCTTCTCATATTTCGCATGTCGCCGGACTGTCGCGGCGGCCGAGGGCTGACTCCCAGCCTTTCGAGGGAACAACAACGGGACACCGTGAGAAAGGACTCCGATGCAACCGTATGAGCAAAACCAAACCGCCTATGGCACCGGCTTTGCCCGGACGGCGGCACAGGTCGACCAGGGCCTGCGCGCCTTCATGCTCGGCGTCTACAACAACATGATCCTGGGTCTGGCCATCTCGGCTCTCGTCGCGCTTGGCATCAACATGGCGGCCGTCACCACTGACGAGGCTGGCCGCATGGTCCTGACCGAGTTCGGCCGCGTCCTGTATGGCACCCCGCTGATGTGGGTTGTGGCGCTGGCGCCTCTGGCCTTCATCTTCTTCTTCTCGTTCCGCATGGACCGCATGTCGGCCGCTGCGGCACGCGGCACCTTCTTCGCCTTCTCGGCGGTGATGGGCGCCTCCCTCTCGACGCTTCTGCTCCGCTACACGGGCGCGAGCGTGGTGCAGGTGTTCTTCATCACGGCCGCCTCCTTCGGCGCGCTGTCGCTGTGGGGCTACACCACCCGCCGCAGCCTGTCGGGCATGGGCTCCTTCCTGATCATGGGTCTGTTCGGCCTGATCATCGCGTCGATCGTGAACATCTTCGTCGCGTCGAGCGCGATGCAGTTCGGCATTTCCGTGATCGGCGTTCTGATCTTCGCGGGCCTCACCGCTTACGACACGCAGAAGCTGAAGGAGATGTACCTGTACGGCAATTACGATGCCGAGGCGGCCGCCAAGGTCTCGGTCCTCGGCGCGCTGCAGCTGTACCTCGACTTCATCAACATGTTCCAGTTCCTCCTGGCCCTTCTGGGCAACCGCAACGAGTAAGAGCGAACGGACTGCACGTTGACGAGCCCCGGCCGAAAGGCCGGGGCTTTTTGTTGCGCGAAGGCGCGAACGGATTGCGCGGCGCGGAGCTTCGCCTTACCAAAGGCGCATGAGCCTCATCCTGCGCCCTTCGGCTGCCGCCGACATTCCCGCGATCACCGCCATCTATGCCCATGCGGTCCTGCATGGCACGGCCTCCTTCGAGCTCGAGCCGCCCTCCGAGGAGGAAATGGCGCGCCGCCGCGCGGCGATCCTGGAGGGCGGCTATCCCTATCTCGTGGCGGAACGGGACGGAGACCTCCTCGGCTATGCCTATGCGGGCGCCTATCGCACCCGGCCGGCCTATCGCTCCACGGTGGAGGATTCGATCTATGTCGCGCCGCAGGCCCAGGGGCAGGGCGTCGGGCGCGCGCTCCTTAAAGCGCTGATCCGGGAATGCGAGGCGCTGGATTTCAGGCTCATGGTCGCGGTGATCGGCGACGAGGAATCGAAGGGCTCCATCGGCCTGCACCGGAGTCTCGGCTTCGAGCCCGTGGGCATCCTCAAGGGGATCGGCTACAAGCACGGGCGCTGGCTCTCAACCGTGCTGATGCAGCGGCCGCTCGGGCGCGGCCTGTCCGAGCCTCCGACGCGGCCGATCAGATAGCGTTTCTATTCCTCCTCGATGATTCGAACCCCGCGGCGCGGCTCGGGACGCAGGATCGGATCGAGGATCAGTTCGACACCACCTTCGGCTTGTCGAGCACGCGCAGCACGCGGGCGAGCTCGTGCCCGCGCTTGAGGATCAGGCCCGTCGAGACGATGACGGAATAGGCTCCCTGTCGCTTCGAGAGTTTGGGATCCTTCTCGATTCGGTAGAGCGGCATTTCGGACGTGCGTCGGTAGATCGAGAAGACGGCCTTGTCCGGCGTGAAATCGATCGCGTAATCGCGCCATTCGCCAGCGGCCACCATGCGGCCGTAGAGATTCAGGATGGTCTGCAGCTCGGCACGATCGAAGGCTACCTGTTTCGGCGCGGCGGGGAAGGGCACGATATGAGCCGAGCCCTGCATCGAGCCGCCGCGCAGCGGCTCTGGGACGTCACCCTCGCTCATGATTCCTCCCGTCATCCGTTACCTTGAAGCTGATGATGGGATCGCCGCACGGCGGGATCAAGCCGTCATGGTGAAATGAACCACCGCTTCCTGCGCAAATCTTATTCCTGCCGCAATCGCGCCCCTAAGGCGCCTCACTGGGTATCGTAAATACTCAAGTTGCCTCGACGGCCCGGCTCGCCCAGCGACTTGGACACGTCAGCCCCCCAGCCCTCCAGGTTGTTGGAGAGCCGGGCCACCAACCCTCGAGACATCGGGCCGCCTTTTTAGGCGGCCTTCTTTTTTGTCTCAAAAGCCCGACAGGACGATCTTGCCCTTCGCGCGATTGCTCTCGATGAAGGCATGCGCCTTCTTGAGAGTGGCGGCGTTGATGGGGCCGAACACTTCCGCGAGCGTCGTCTTGACGGTGCCCGCATCCACGAGGCGCGACGCCTCGTTCAGGATCTCGTGCTGGCGCTCCATGTCCGCCGTCTGGAAGGTGGAGCGGGTGAACATCGACTCCCAGTGAATCGAAACGCTCTTTCCCTTCAGGAGACTGATGTCGAGAACCTCCTTGGGATCGTCGATCAGCGCGAAGCGTCCCTGCGGGGCGATGAGCTTCGCGATCTCGGAAAAATGCGCATCCGTGTGGGTGATCGAGAACACGAAGGCGGGCGCGCCGAGACCCAGAGCCTCCACCTGCGCGGCGAGGGGCTTGGTGTGGTCGATCACGTGATGCGCCCCGAGGTCCCGGGTCCAGGCCTGCGTTTCCGGGCGCGACGCGGTGGCGATCACCGTCACGTCCGTGAGCCGGCGCGCGAGCTGCACGGCCATGGAGCCGACGCCGCCGGCCGCGCCCACGATCAGGATGGCATTCGTCGCCCCCTTCACCGGACGCCTGATGTCGAGGCGGTCGAACAGGGTCTCCCAGGCCGTCAGGGTCGTGAGCGGGAGCGCGGCCGCCTCCTCGAAGCTCAAGGAGCTCGGCTTCTTCCCCACGAGCCGTTCATCGACCACGTGGAATTCCGCATTGGTGCCCTGGCGCGTGATGGCGCCCGCGTAGAACACCTCGTCGCCCGGCTTGAAGTGTGAGACCTGCGGACCCACCGCCGTCACGATGCCCGCCGCGTCATAGCCCAGTACCTTGTAGCCGCCGGGCTCCGCCTGGGCGCGCTTGCGCACCTTGGTGTCGACCGGGTTCACCGAAACCGCCTTGATCTCCACCAGAAGGTCCCGCGGGCCCGGCTCGGGGCGCGGCAGCTCGATATCGAGGAGGGAGGCCTCGGCCTCGATGGGCAGGGGTTGCTGGTAACCGACAGCGCGCATTGGGGTGTCTCCTTTTTCGCTGGAGACATACTTGTGCATAGGGCTTAAGCTCGCAAGAACGCACATTGAAAGCCCATAGTGTCAAAAAGGATACCGCGATGCCCCGTGCTCGCAGGCAGCCAGCGTCCACCGGGTGCTCCGTCGAGCGGGCGCTGAGCCTCATCGACGGCAAGTGGAAGATCGTCATCCTCTACAAGCTCCTGCGCGGGACCTTGCGCTTCAACGAGTTGCGCCGCCTCATCCCCGGCGTGACCCAGCGCATGCTCACCCATCAGCTGCGGGAGCTGGAGGCCGACGGGCTGATCGTTCGGGTGGTCTATGCGCAGGTGCCGCCGCGGGTCGAATACTCGCTCTCCGCGCGCGGGCAGAGCCTGGAGCCGGTCCTCATGGCCCTGAAGCAATGGGGGGACACGAATCTGTCGTCTTTCGACGCGAAAGCGGCATAAAATTGCTGCGTCCGCAGAAACTTAACCTTTTGGCCCGCCGGACCGTAGGCTTAAGTTGCGCAGGTTGTCACTCTGTGGCAACGCTCGCTCAACAACCATAAGAGGATACGCGCATGAAGCTGGATATGCCGACCAGCGGAAGCGAACTGACGGCCGAGGCCGTTGCGGTTCTGGAAGCCGGGCACAAAGCCATTCCCTCCACTTTCGTCCGTGATCTCTATGGGCGCGTTCCACCGGAGGATCTGGCGGCCTATTCGCCGGCTGCCCTCGCCGAGCTGGCCGCCGCCGCCTACGAGCATCTGAAGGCGCCGCGCATGGGCGGCGGGGAGGATGTCCGCCTCGTCGATCTGGAGGTCGAGCGCGAAGGCCGCCGCCGGGACGTGACGGTTCTCGAAATCGTCAACGACAACATGCCCTTCCTGCTCGACTCGACCCTCGCGGAGCTGGTCGACCAGGGCTACGAACCCTACCTCATCGCCCATCCGATTCTGGCCGTCGAACGCGACGACGAAGGCCGCCTCGTGCGCCTGGTGGGCGAAGCCACCGCGGCGGCGCGCTTCGGGGTCAAGCGCGAGAGCTTCATTCACGTCCATCTGCCGCGCATTGACGATGCGGAAACCCGCGAGCGCCTGATCGAGGGCATGCGCCGCGTCCACCGGGACGTGTCGCTGGCCGTGCACGACTGGCCGGCCATGCGCGCCCGGGTCACCGAAATCGTTCAGAACTATCGCCTCAACCCGCCGCCGCTGCCGGAGGACGAGGTTCGCGAGGCGGTGGCCTTCCTCGATTGGATCGCCCGCGACAACTTCACCTTCCTCGGGCTTCGCGAGTACCGCCTGCCGAAGGGCGATACGGCCGCCGATCCGGTGGAGGGCTCGGGCCTGGGCCTGCTGCGCGATCCTTCCGTGCGCGTGCTGCGCCGCGGCCGCGAGCTCGTGGCGATGACGCCCGAAATCCGCGCCTTCCTCGACAAGCCGCTGGCGCTCATCATCACCAAGGCGAACGTGAAATCGCGCGTTCACCGCCGCGCGCATCTCGACTATATCGGCATCAAGCTCTTCAACGCCGACGGACAGATGCAGGGCGAGCTGCGCATCGTCGGCCTCTTCACCGCGAGCGCGTATACCAACACCACGTCGGAAGTGCCGTATCTGCGCCACAAGGTGGCGAAGGTGCTGGCGCGCGCCGGCTTCGATCCGTCGAGCTATGCCGGCCGCGCCCTTCTCAACGTTCTCGAGAATTATCCGCGCGACGAGCTGTTCCAGATCGACGAAGAGACGCTCTATCACTTCGCCATCGACATCATGAACCTGTCGGAGCGGCCGCGCATCCGCGCGCTTGCGCGCGTCGACGAGTTCGACCGCTTCGTCTCGGTGCTCGTCTTCGTGCCGAAGGACCGCTACGACACGAGCGTGCGCCAGCGCATCGGCCAGTTCCTCGCGGGCATTTTCGAAGGCCGCGTCTCCGCGTCCTATCCGACCTATCCCGAAGGCCCGCTCGCACGCACGCATTACATCATCGGCCGTGACGAGGGCGAGACCCCGCAGGTCTCCCGCGACACGCTGGAGAAGGGCATCTCCGCCATCGTGCGCACATGGGCCGACGCCCTGCGCGACCAGCTCGACGAGACCATGGGCGGCGCCCGCGCCCGTGCGCTCGCCGCGCGCTACGCCGATGCCTTCAGCGCCGCCTATCGCGAGGCCTTCGGCGCCGAGCAGGCGATCAAGGACATCGCGCTCCTGGAGCAGCTCTCCGAGGCTCGTCCCCGCGCGGTCGACCTCTATCGCCGGGACGGCGACGACGAGACGCGCGTCAACCTGAAGGTCTTCTCGCGCAATGCGGCGCTGCCGCTTTCCGACCGCGTGCCTCTGCTCGAAAATCTCGGCTTCCGCGTGGTCAACGAGCGAACCTACCGCGTGGTCTCGACCGGCGTTTCCGGCATGGACCGCGTGTGGCTCCACGACATGGCGCTGGAGCGCGCGGCCAGCGGCACGATCGACATCGACGAGATCCAGACGCTCATCGAGGCGGCGCTGCTCGCCCTGTTCCGCGGCCTTGCGGAATCGGACGGCTTCAACCGGCTCGTGCTGGAAGCGGGCCTCGGCTGGCGCGACGTGGCGATGATTCGCGCGCTCGGCCGCTATCTCCGCCAGATCCAGATCGCCTATGCGCAGGATTACCTGGCCGACACATTGGCGCGCCATTCCGCCATCACGAAGAACATCGTGAAGCTCTTCTACGCGCGCTTCGATCCGCGCCACGAGAACGACCGGCAGGCCGAGACGGCCGTTCGCGCGGACATCGAAGAGCAGCTGAAGAACGTCACGAGCCTCGACGACGACCGGATTCTCCGCCGCTTCATCAACCTGATCGAGGCGGCCGTGCGCACCAACTTCTTCCAGCTGGAAGGCAACGGCCTGCCGCGCCAGACCATCGCGTTCAAGTTCGAATGCGCGAAGGTGGAAGGCCTGCCGCTGCCGAGGCCCCTCTACGAGATCTTCGTCTATTCGCCGCGGGTCGAGGGCGTGCATCTGCGCTACGGCAAGGTGGCGCGCGGCGGCCTGCGCTGGTCCGACCGTCCGCAGGACTTCCGCACCGAGGTGCTGGGCCTCGTGAAGGCGCAGCAGGTGAAGAACGCGGTCATCGTGCCGGTGGGCGCGAAGGGCGGTTTCGTGCCCAAGCAATTGCCGCCGGCGAGCGACCGCCAGGCCTGGCTTGCGGAAGGCACCGAGAGCTATCGCATCTTCGTGCGCACGCTCCTGCAGCTCACCGACAATATCAGGGGAGATGAGATCGTGCCGCCCGCCGATACGGTGCGTCACGACGGGGACGATCCCTATCTCGTGGTGGCGGCGGACAAGGGCACGGCCACCTTCTCCGATACCGCCAACGCGCTCTCCGCCGAGAAGGGCCATTGGCTCGGCGACGCCTTCGCCTCGGGCGGCAGCCAGGGCTACGACCACAAGGGCATGGGCATCACCGCGCGGGGCGCGTGGGAGGCGGTCAAGCGCCACTTCCGCGAGATGGACATCAACATCCAGAAGGATCCCGTCACGGTGGTCGGCGTCGGCGACATGTCCGGCGACGTGTTCGGCAACGGCATGCTGCTGTCGCGGTCGATCAAGCTCGTGGCCGCCTTCGACCATCGCGACATCTTCCTCGATCCCAATCCCGATCCGGAAATCGCGTACAGGGAGCGCGAGCGCCTGTTCAATCTGCCCCGTTCGAGCTGGCAGGATTACGACAAGTCGCTGATTTCCGCTGGCGGCGGCGTGTTCCCGCGCAACGCGAAATCGATTCCGCTGTCGCCCGAGGTGCGGGCGCTGCTTGGCCTCGACAAGGCCGAGGCGACCCCGGCCGAGGTCATGACCGCCATCCTGAAGGCGGATGTGGGCCTGCTGTGGTTCGGCGGCATCGGTACCTATGTCCGTGCGTCCTCCGAGACCGACGAGCAGGTGGGCGACCGCGCCAATGACGCGATCCGCATCACGGGCGCGGATCTGCGCGCCAAGGTGATCGGCGAGGGCGCCAATCTCGGCATGACCCAGCGCGGCCGCATCGAGGCGGCGCAGCACGGCGTCAGGCTCAACACCGACGCCATCGACAACTCGGCGGGCGTGAACACCTCCGACCTCGAGGTGAACATCAAGATCGCGCTCACGACCCCCGAGCGCGATGGCCGCCTCACCGAGGAGGCGCGCAACCAGCTCCTCGCCGACATGACCGACGAGGTCGCCGGCCTCGTGCTGCGCAACAACTATCTGCAGACCCTGGCGCTTTCGCTCTCCGAGCGGCGCGGCCCGGCCGATCTCGGCTTCGCGCGGCGCCTCATGCAGATGCTGGAGGCTCAAGGGCGTCTCAACCGCAAGGTGGAGTACCTGCCGGACGATGCCACGCTCACGGAGCGCGCCCGCCGCGGCGAGGCGCTCACCCGTCCCGAGCTCGCGGTCCTCCTGGCCTATGCCAAGCTGTGGCTGCACGACGAGCTTCTCGAAAGCACGGTTCCGGACGATCCCTATCTCGGCAAGGAGCTGGAGCGCTACTTCCCGGTCGCCATGCGCGAGCGCTTCCCGGATGCGATCGCCAGCCATCGCCTGCGCCGCGAGATCATCGCGACCCAACTGGCGAACGCCATCATCAACCGCGGCGGCCCCACCATCGTGGCGCGCCTCGTGGACCAGACGGGCGCGGATGCGCCGACGATCGCCGCCGCCTATGCGGCGACCCGGGACGCCTTCGGCCTCACCGACCTGAACCTTGCCATCGACGCGCTCGACGGCGTGGTTCCGGGCCAGGTGCAGCTGCGTCTCTATGGCGAGCTGCAGGAGCTGCTCATGAACCGGATCGTCTGGTTCATCCGCAACGTGGATTTCTCGAGCCACACGCTCGACACCATCGTCGGCGCCTATCACGCCGGCATCGCGGAAGTGGAGCGCAGCCTGCCGGAGACCCTGTCGCCCGAGGCGATCGATGCGTTGAACGCACGCGCCAGGGCGCTGATCGACCAGGGCGTGCCGGAAGAGCTGGCGCGCCGCATCGCATCCCTGCCGGATCTCGTGGCCGCGACCGACATCGTGCTCACCGCGCAGAAGACGGGCAAGCCCGTGGGCGACATCGCGCGCACGCATTTCGCGCTCGAAGCCGCCTTCCGCCTCGGCTCGCTCATCGGCGCGGCGCACGAGATCCCGGTCAGCGACTATTTCGACCGGCTGGCGCTGGACCGCGCGATCGACAGCATCGCCTATGCCCATCGCGGGCTGACGGCGGAAGTCTCCGCGCATGATCTCTCGGGCGCTGAGGCGGTCCGGGCGTGGAGCGACAAGCGCGGCGCGGATGTCACCCGCATCAGAAGCGCGGTCGACAGCATCGTGTCGTCGGGTCTCACTCTCTCCAAGATCACCGTGGCGGCAAGCCTCCTCGGCGATCTGGCGCGGACGTCGTGATGGGACCTTCGGCGTGAGCGCGCGCGGGACGCAGGCAAAGCCTGCCTTTGCCTCGCGCCCGGCGATCCTGGGCTGGCTGCTCTTCGACTGGGCCTGCCAGCCCTTCTTCACCCTCGTCACCACCTTCGTCTTCGCGCCGTACTTTGCCGCGGCGCTCGCCCCCGATCCGGTGACGGGCCAGAGCCTCTGGGGCTATGCGACGGCGGCGGCGGGCTTTGCGCTGGCCATCCTCTCGCCGGTCCTCGGCTCGGTCGCCGATGCCACCGGGCCGAAGAAGCCCTGGATCGCGGCCTGCGGGCTCGTGCTCTTCATCGCATGCTTCACCCTCTGGTATGCCGCGCCGGGTGCGCCGAGTGCGATTCCCATCGCGCTCTTCGCCTTCGCCTTCGCCACGGTCGCCGTCGAAGTCGCCGCCGTGTTCAACAACGCCATGATCCCGCATCTCGTCCCGCCGGAGCGGTTCGGCCGTCTCTCCGGCACCGGCTGGGCCATGGGCTATCTCGGCGGGTTGGTCTCGCTGGTGATCGTGCTGGGATTCCTCGCGGCGGATGCGGGCAGCGGCAAGACGGTCCTCGGCGTCACGCCGCCCTTCGGGCTCGACCCTGCGGCGCGGGAGGGCGACAGGATCACCGGCCCGTTCTCGGCCGTGTGGTTCCTCGTCTTCGTGCTGCCGCTCTTTCTCATCACGCCCGATGTGGCCCGATCCAAGCTGGCCTTGGGCGAAGCCGTCAGGCAGGGCCTCGCGCAGGTGAGAAGCACGCTCACCGATGCGCGGCGGCACGAGGGCGTGCTGCGCTTTCTCGTCGCCAACATGGTCTATCAGGATGCGCTCGTCGCGCTCTTCGCCTTCGGCGGAATCTACGGCGCGGGCGTGTTCGGCTGGCAGGCGACGGAACTCGGGCTCTTCGGCATCCTGCTCACCATCACCGGCACGATCGGCGCGCTGATCGGCGGGCGCCTCGACGACCGCTTCGGCGCGAAACCCGTGATCCTCGGCGCGATCCTCACCCTCGCGCTCGTCTGTCTCGGCGTGCTGTCGCTCGGCCGCGAGCACATTCTCTTCGTCATCCCCACGGCGCCCGCAGGCGAGGGGCTCTATGGGAGCGCGCCGGAAAAGCTCTTCGTCCTGCTCGGCCTCGTCATCGGCGCGGTCGCGGGCCCTCTGCAGGCCTCCTCGCGCAGTCTTCTCGCGCGGCTCGTGCCGCCCAGCGAGGCGGGCCGCTATTTCGGCTTGCTGGCCCTGTCGGGCAAGGTCACCTCCTTCCTCGCGCCGCTCGCGGTCGCCGTGGCGACGGCGGCCTTCCAGACGCAGGCGGCAGGGCCTGCGGTGCTGATCCTGTTCCTGCTTGCGGGATTTGCCCTGCTGAGCGGCGTGAAGAGGGTATAAGCTATTCGAGCGTCACCGCCGTGCCGCTCACCGTCACCATCATCATGCCCTCGTTCTTGCCGATCGCGCCGTAATCCATGTGCACCCCGACGATGGCATGAGCGCCGAGGCGCTGCGCTTCTTCGATCATCTCGCGGATGGCCGTGTCGCGCCCGTCGCGCAGCACACGCTCATAGGAACCCGAGCGCCCGCCGACCACGTCGCGGATGGAGGCGAAGAAATCGCGAAACACATTCGCGCCGAGAATCGCCTCGCCCGAGACGATGCCGCGATAGGCGGCGATCCGGCGGCCTTCGATGGAGGGCGTTGTGGTGACGATCATCAGGGTCTCCTTTCGACCCCACCCATATGGGAAGCGAAAAGAGAAACGTCATCCCGGACGGCAAAGCCGATCCGGGAGCGCTTTCAGAATGAACCTGTCGTCATCGCCGGCCTTGTGCCGGTGATCCTGATTGTCTGCAACGCGGCGCTTTTCTCAATCGGGATGGCCGGGACGAGCCCGGCCATGACGTGAGGGAAGATGCGCGTGGCTCCGAGTTCAGTGCCGGAAATGCCGGTGGCCGGTGAAGACCATGGCGAGGCCCGCCTCGTCGGCGGCCTTGATCACCTCGTCGTCGCGCATGGAGCCGCCGGGCTGGATGACGGCGGTGGCGCCGGCTTCGGCGGCGGCGAGCAGGCCGTCCGCGAAGGGGAAGAAGGCGTCGGAGGCGACCACGGAGCCCTTGGCCAGGGTCTCGGGCAGGTTCGCGGCCTTGGCGGCTTCGGCGGCCTTCCAGGCGGCGATGCGGGAGGAATCGACGCGGCTCATCTGGCCGGCGCCGATGCCGACGGTGGCGAGGTCCCTGGCATAGACGATGGCGTTCGATTTCACGTGCTTGGCGACGCGGAAGGCGAAGCGCAGGTCGGCGAGCTCGCGCTCGGTCGGCGCGCGCTTCGTCACGACCTTCAGATCCATGGCATCGACCACCGCGTTGTCGCGCGACTGCGCCAGGAAGCCGCCCGCGACCGTGCGCAGCGTGAGGCCCGGCTGGCGCGGATCGGGCAGGGCGCCCGCAAGCAGCAGGCGCAGGTTCTTCTTCGCGGCGACGATGGCGATGGCCTCCTCGCTCGCGTCGGGGGCGATGATCACCTCCGTGAAGATCTCGGTGATGGCCTTGGCGGCCTCCGCATCGAGCGTGCGGTTCATGGCGACGATGCCGCCGAAGGCGGAGACCGGGTCGCAGCGCAGGGCCTTCTCATAGGCCTCCACGAGGCTCGCTCCCTCCGCGACGCCGCAGGGGTTCGCGTGCTTCACGATCACGACCGCAGCCGAACGCGCCGGGTCGAACTCGGCCACCGCCTCGTAGGCGGCGTCCGTGTCGTTGATGTTGTTGTAGGAAAGCTGCTTGCCCTGCACCTGGCGCGCCGTGGCGACGCCGGGGCGGTTCTCCGGCGTGCGGTAGAAGGCGGCGCTCTGGTGCGGGTTCTCGCCGTAGCGCATGACCTCGGCAATCGCGCCGCCGAGCGCCCGGAAGGGCGGGGTGGCCTCGCCGAGCTCGTTGGCGAACCAGTTGGAGATCGCCGCGTCATAGGCCGCGGTGCGGGCATAGGCCTTCTGCGCCAGGCGGCGGCGGAGCGTATAGGTCACCGCGCCGTCATGCTGCTTCAGGTCGTCGAGAACGGCGGCGTAATCCGCGCCGTCCACCACCACCGCCACGTCGCCGTGGTTCTTGGCCGCCGCGCGGATCATGGCGGGACCGCCGATGTCGATGTTCTCGATGCACTCGTCGTAGGGCTTGCCTGCCGCGACCGTGGCCTCGAAGGGATAGAGGTTCACCACCAGGAGGTCGATGGGCTGGATGCCGTGGGCGAGCATCGCCGCCTGGTGCTCAGGGTTGGCGCGGATGCCGAGCAGGCCGCCATGGACCGATGGGTGCAGCGTCTTCACGCGCCCGTCCATCATCTCGGGAAAGCCGGTGAGGTCGCTCACGTCCTTCACGGGCAGGCCCGCCTCGCTCAGGGCCTTGTGGGTGCCGCCGGTGGAGACCAGCTCGATGCCGCGCTCGGACAAGGCCCTGGCGAAGTCCACGAGACCCGTCTTGTCGGATACGGAAAGCAGAGCGCGGGAGACGCGCTTCAGATCGCTCGGCATGGCGGCCGCTCCTTGAAGGGGTAAGAATGCGGGCGCGATAGCACGATGGGGGCGGGATGGGAACCGGGGAGGTCGGGCCTCAGGCATGCGCTCCGGGCAGTGAGCCGCGTCCGAGGATGGCAACTACGGGTGACCCCGGCTCCGGCACGGGCAAAGGTGCTATTCTCTCCCCGCTTGCCAGAGATCGGCAGCGAGGGAGGAGCCAATGACCTTCTACCTGACTCGCTTCAGTTATACGCCGGAAACATGGGCCAAGCTCATCAAGAACCCCGAGGACCGCCGGGCAGCGGCCAAGGAATACATCGAAGCCGTCGGCGGAAAGCTGCACGGCTTCTGGTATGCCTTCGGCGATCACGACGGATACACCCTCTGGGAGGCTCCGGACAACGTCTCGATGGCGGCCACGGCGCTCGCGATCGGTTCCGGCGGGGCGCTGAGCTCCATGCAGACGACCGTGCTGCTGACCGTGGAGGAGACGCTCGCGGCCATGCAGCGAGCGTCATCGATCCGGTATCGGCCGCCGGGAGACAGGGCTTAAGACCTGCCGGACGCCGCCGCGCCTGTGCTTCAGAGCAGCTCCTGGGTCATCTCCGCCGGCTGACCCGGCGTGAAGTTGCGCGCCATGCGCTCGAAGCGCCACTGGACGGAGGGTGTCTCGCTCGGACGCAGGCTGAGCACGATCTGCTCCGTGCGGCGCATGCCGTCCGGAGCCGCGAGGAAGACGCTGTCCTCCACATCCGGATCGGCGGGAGTCGCCGTGAACTGCCAGGCCTCCTGGTTCGGCAGCACGAGCATCACCACGCGTCCGCCCTGGGCGCGGCTGGCCCTGATGCCGGGGGCGAGGTGGAACCGGATGACGACCTCGGTCGAAGCCGCCGCCGTCCCTTCGCCCCAGAAGACGTCCTCGCCCTCGAGGCTGTTGCCCTTGGGCGCGAGAATGAGCCGCCGCTCGTGCGTCAGGCCGAAGCGGGGGCGATAGCCGTCGTGGCTCGCCGTGAGGATCTGCGCGTGTTCGCGCTCGGCGCGCTCGGATGTCACCTTCTCGGGGCCGCTCAGCACCACGGGGCCGATGCGGTGCAGCAGCCAGCGGGCGATCAGGCGGTTGAACCAGTTGCCCCTGTCGCCCACCATCTGGCAGGACGAGACGTCGTTGACCGAGGCCGTCGAATGGGCGGCCGTCGAGCGCGATGCCTGGACGATGGTGTCGCCCGCGATCCGCGGCGTGCCGCAATTGACCACGATGCGCTGCGTGCCTGAGGAGAATTCGAAGGAGAGGCAGCCCGCGCCGGCCTCCGTCGAGAGAGCCTTTGGCGGCGGCGCGCCCACATCCACCACGAGCAGCGTGCGACCGGCCTCCATGCGCTCGTAGCCCGTATGCGGCGCGTGCTGGATCGGCTGGCTGCGCATGTCGTCATAGGTGAGAAGCGTCGCGAGATGATCCGCCGCGGTCACGCCCATACCGTTGAAATGCGAGAGCGTGCCGTCGCCGTGGCGGAACATGCGCACCATGGGCAGCATGCGGTCGATGGCGTTGAGCAGGGCATCGGGCGTATCGACCTCCCGGCTGGCGAACATCTGGCGCAGGGGAAGGAGATCGAACAGGAGCTCGACGATGACGCGCGGATTGCGACCCGCATGGCCGCCATCGGCGAGGATCTGGCGTTCGATCTCGCGGGCGAGCAGGCGGCTCGCGCGGCGCAGATGCCGGTCGAGGCCCTCGCAGCACAGGCCGGCATAGCACAGGGCAATCGCCGCCATCAGCTGCTTCTGCGGCAGGGCGCCGGAGCGCACATGCCGTTCGAGCTCGCGCACATGCTGGCCGATCAGGCGCAGGAAGCGCTGGTAGAAGGCGTGGTCGGCGCCTTCCAGGATCAGCGGGGACTGGCTGATGAGGGACATGAGACGCCGCGCGATCACCGCCGTGTCGCAGGCCACCTTCCGGTCCCCGAGCGTGGAGGAGACGAATTCATCCACCAGCGAACGGGCATTGGCCTGGGCGAGGGCAGTGCCCGCGGCGCGCAGGTGACGCAGCCAGCCGAAACCGTAGAGCGCCTCGGCCCAGGCGCGGCTCGGCGGCGGGAAGGCGAAGGGCGAGCGGCCGCCCGTGGTGATGGCGCGGCCCGCGAAGGCGAAGAAGCCGGAATAGATATCGGTCGCGATGGTGGGGTCGGCGGTGCGCAGGTCCTGAGGCGCGAAGAGCAGGCGCGTGGGGATCGGCGCTCGCGAGAACACCTTGGACAGGCCCCAGACCATGCCTCCACGCATGGCGCGGCCTGCCTCCGCCAAGGCAAACTTGTACAGACGCCAGCGATCTGGCCCGAAATCCACCCGTGGCGCTCCCTGTGAAGAAACCATGCTCGTCCGCGCCAGCATAGAGGGCAGTTCCTGATGACTGGTTAACAACGCGTAAGCGCCTGCTCTTGTGACCCGTTTTCAACAGATCACGGTTAACGCCGGGTTTTCCGGCTCACGAAGCCTTCACGAACCGCGCGACGAAGAAGCCGTCGAGTCCGCTGCGCTCGAGCTCGGGCGAGACGAGATGGCAGGGCAGGGTGCGCAGGTCACCGTCCGGCGTCAGGCATTCCGAAAGGCCGCCGATCTCGTCAGGCTGGACGGGCTGGCGCGCGAATTCGGGATGGCGGGCGAGGAAGCCCGCGGCCTGCCGCTCGCCCTCCTCGGCCTCGAGGGAGCAGGTGCAATAGACCAGGCGGCCGCCGGGCTTGAGCAACTCCGCGGCCTTGTCGAGCAGGCGCGTCTGGAGGCCCGAGAGCTTGCGGATGTCCTCCTCGCTCTTGGTCCAGGCCACGTCCGGATGGCGGCGGATGGTGCCGGTGGCGGAGCAGGGCGCATCGAGCAGGATCGCGTCGAAGGGCGCCTCGTCGAGCTTTTCCGCATCGATGGCCCGGGTCTCGGCCCTGAGATGAAGGCGCGCGAGGTTCTCCTCCAGGCGCTTCAGGCGCTTCGCGGAGCGGTCGACGGCCAGCACCTCGGCTCCTGCGGCGGCGAGCTGGGCGGTCTTGCCGCCGGGCGCGGCGCAGAGATCGGCGATGCGCTCGCCGGGCTTCGCCTTGAGCAGGCCGGCGGGGAGGGCCGCGGCGGCATCCTGCACCCACCAGGCGCCCTCCTCGAAGCCGGGCAGGTCGCGGATCGCCGTGCGGTCCTTCAGACGGATGCTGCCGGTCGGCAGGAGAACGCCGCCGAGCCGCTCGGCCCAGGAGGCGGCATCCTCCTTCACGGAAAGATCGACGGAGGCCATCGAGCGATGGGCCTCCGCGATCCGGGCCGCGAGCTCCTCGCCATATTGCGCCACCCAGCGCTCCTCGAGCCAGGTCGGCGTGTCGAGCCAGACTTCCTGGACGGAAAGGATGGCGTCCCGCTCGCGCGCCACTCGGCGCAGCACGGCATTGATGAAGCCGCCCGCGTGGGAGAGCTTCGCGTCCTCCTGCGCGAGCTGCACCGTGCTGTCGACGGCGGCGTGGTCGGGCACGTCGAGAAACAGGATCTGCGCCGCGCCGGTGGCGAGAAGATGCAGCAGGCGCTCGTCCTTCGGCTGCCGGTTGAGGCGCTCGTTGAGGGCGCGGCCCAGCGTGCCGAGGCGGCGGAAGGTGACGATGGCGATGGCCCGCGCCAGCGCCTCGTCCCGCGGGGAGAGGTTCTCCTTCGGGGACAATTCGTCCAGCACGTCGTCGAGCGGCACGCGCCGCTTCATGGTTTCCGTCACCGCCATCCAGGCGAGGCGTCGGGGCCCGAGGCCCGCCTGTTCGTCCGATTGATTCAAGATCTTAACCCCAGGGTCCGCGCCGGGGCGGCTGACCCCATGGACCCGATGAACTTTGTGTGAAGAAGCCGGCTTGCGGCGCCGTTCCCATCTCCTGCGCCAAAGCGTGGAGCGCCGCAATCCTGTTTTCCGTCGCCGGGTGGGTGGAGAACAGGTTGTCCATGCCGTGGCCGGACAGCGGATTGATGATGAAGAGTGGCGCCGTGGCGGGATGGCGCTCCGCGTCCATGTTCGGCACATGCGCCACCCCGTTCGCGATCTTGGCGAGCGCGGAGGCGAGCGCGAGAGGCTGGCCGCAGATCTGGGCGCCCATGCGGTCCGCGTCATATTCCCGCGAGCGGCTGATCGCCATCTGGATGATCATGGCGGCAATCGGCGCGAGGAGGACGGTGGCGAGCATGATGATGGGGTTGGGCCGGTCGTCGCCGCGTCCGCCGAAGAAGAAGCCGAACTGGGCGAGCGTCGCGATCGCGCCCGCGATCGTGGCGCTCACGGTCATGATCAGGGTGTCGCGGTTCTTGATATGGGCGAGCTCGTGCGCCATCACGCCAGCGATCTCGTCGTAGCTGAGCATGTGGAGCAGGCCGGTGGTGGCGGCGACGGCGGCGTTCTCCGGGTTGCGCCCGGTGGCGAACGCGTTGGGCTGCGGGTTCTCGATGATATAGACCCGCGGCATGGGAAGGTTCGCGTTGCGGGCGAGGTCCCGCACCATCCGGACGAGGTCCGGCGCGGTCCGCTCGTCCACCTCGACGGCATGATGCGCGGCGAGCGCCAGCCGGTCCGAATTCCAGTAGGCGAAGAGATTGGTCGCGAGGCCAAGGCCCAGGGCGATCATCATGCCCGTCGCGCCGCCGAGCAGATAGCCGACAACGCCGAACAGGGCCATCAGGGCCGCCAGAAGCATTCCGGTCTTGACGGTGTTCATCGGGGTCTCCACCTCGTGCAGAAATTCCGTTTGCACCACATGTGGGAATGGTCCAGCTCCGGACCAAGGGGCGCATTCCCATGACGGCCAGGGACCTGATAAAAGCCTCCTCATGAGCACCAACGACACCTCCGACACCGCCGCCGCGCCCGCCCTGGAAGGGGCCGCGCCCGGCAAGGCCCTCTCGCCCGCGGCCCGGCGGGCCCTCGAGGAAGCCGCCGAGAGACGGCGGCAGATCGACGCCCACGCGGCCGACATCGCCCGTCAGCAGGAGTTCCAGGGCCGCGGCGGGCTGGAGCCCGTGCGCTACGACGACTGGGAAGTGAAGGGCATCGCCAGCGATTTCTGACCTGTTGTCTCCCGCGACGCACCCGCTTAGTGTCTTGCACGGCACGGAGCACCAGGGGGTGTGGGTTGATGGGCGGGGCAGGGCGGCTGCGATCTTTCCGGGGCCTTCTGGAGGAGGCGCACCGGGCGCTCGACCTGCAGTTCGGCTTCGAGCTGTGGGACGGCTCCACCGTTCCCGCCGAGCTGCCATCCTACGCCATGCGCCTCGTCATCCGCCACGAGAACGTCATCGCCGGCCTGATCCGCAGGCCCAATCTCGACACGGTGCTCAACGCCTATGTGTCGGGCCTGCTCGATCTCAGGAACGGCACCCTCTTCGACCTCGCGGCCCAGCGCCCGCAGAAGGCCGGTCGTCTCTTACGCAAGGTGAGCAAGCTCAAGGCGCTGAAGACTGCGCTTCAGTTCCTGCGCGCGCCCGCCGACATGCCGCGCCCCCTCGCCAAGGTCGAGGAGGATCCGAAGGCGCGGGAGGGCAAGCCTCAGACCAACAGGAAGAACGTCGCTTATCACTACGACGTGTCGAACGCGTTCTACGGGCTCTTCCTCGATCCGGAGATGGTCTATACCTGCGCCTATTTCCAGCCGGACTGGCATGACGACCTCGCCCGAGCGCAGGGCGACAAGCTCGACATGATCTGCCGCAAGCTGCGGCTCAGACCCGGCGAGCGGTTTCTCGACATCGGCTGCGGCTGGGGCGCGCTGGTCTGCCACGCGGCGCAGCATTACGGCGTGAAGGCCGTCGGCGTGACGCTCGCCGAGGAACAGGCCAGGCTCGCCCGCGAGAAGGCGGCCCGGCTGGGCCTGCAGGACCGTGTGGAAATTCTCGTGAAGGATTTCACGCAGATGGAGGGCGAGTTCGACAAGATCTCGTCCATCGGCATGTTCGAGCATGTGGGCATCAGGAACCATCCCACCTACTTCCGCGCGGTGCATCGCCTGCTGCGGCCGCGCGGTCTCTACCTGCATCACGCCATCGCGCGGCGCGCGAAGAAGAGCGAGCGGGCGTTCCGCAAGCTCAAGCCCGAATACAGGGCGCTCACCCGCTACATCTTCCCCGGCGGCGAGCTCGACCATCTCGGCATGTCGATCGCCAATCTCGAACGCTTCGGCTTCGAGGTGCACGACGTGGAAGGCTGGCGCGAGCATTACCAGCGCACGACGCGCCTGTGGTGGGAGAACCTGAACGCGCGGCGCACCGAAGCCGAGGCCATGGTGGGCAAGGAAAAGACCCGCATGTGGCTGCTCTATCTCGCGGGCTGCTCCCTCGCCTTCGAGCGGGCGGCGGTGGGCGTCAACCAGACGCTCGTCTCCAAGCGCACGCGAGGACCGGCGGGCCTGCCGCCGTCGCGGGCGGATCTTTACGCTACAGCATCGGACCCAAAAGTGGATTCCACTGTTGGGATCCCATCCGATGCTTCTTCTTGAGTGAGAGCGTCGTGTGAGCGACCCGAAGGGCCAGCGTCAGCAAAAAGCCGGATCCACCTTTTCGCACGATACTCTAAGGCGTGACCACCACCCGCGTGCCCACGCTCACCTGGTCGTAGAGATCGATGATGTCCGCATTGAGCATGCGGATGCAGCCGTAAGAAGCGTAGGTGCCGATCGAGCTTGGACGGTTGGTGCCATGGATGGCGTATTCGTCGCGGTCGAGGGTGAGCGCCCGCGCGCCCATGGGGTTGTTCGGGGCGCCTCCGGGGATCACATCGGGCAGGCGGGGGTTGTCGCGCTTGACTTCCCTGGGCGGGGCCCAGGCGGGCCGCACGTATTTCCCGTCGATCCGCGCCTCTCCGAACCATTGCTTGCCCGGTTTCCCAACCGCCACCCGGTAGCGCAGGGCCGTGCCGTCGCCGCGCACGTAATAGAGCCGCCGCTCGCCCGTTTTGATCACGATGGTGCCGGGCGCCACGCGCGCCTCGAACGGCACCACCTCGCGGGCGGATACGCCCGAGGCGGCAAGGGCCATGATGGCCAGGGCGAAAGCGCTTCGCGCAAACATGTCTCGAACCCTCCTGCAGGTCAGCGTGAGGGTGAGACGTCGGAGGAACGGCTACGGTTCCGGCTGGCTGCCGATCGTCCTTCGGCCCATGCTTTGGGCGAAGCGGATGAGATAGCCGTCCGGATCCTGGACCAGGAACTCGCGCGACCTGCTCTCTATGCTGTCGCCGAGGCGATAGCAGGCTTCGTAGGGCTCCCGGTAAAGTGGCCAGCCGGCAGACTTGAGCGCGCTCACGATGGGGTCGATGGCCGAAGCCGCGATCTGGAAATTGATGCCGCGCCCGAAGGGGCGCTCCAGCGGGCCCACCTCCCAGTTGCGGTTGATCTGGCACAGCATCACCTGCGCGCCCTCCCGCTGGAGATAGGCGAATTTCGCCTGCGGCCGGTCATAGGCGACCTCGAAGCCGAGGAGACCGCACCAGAAGCGAAGGCTTTCCTCGATATCGGTGACATCGAGTTCGGGAACGAGCGCATTGAACCCGCCCTTGGGCAGATTGCCTGTCCCTGAGGAGAGATTTCTCTCGGCGGAAGTGGCGAGTGTCATGAGGGGTGGGGTCCCTGTCATCCCGGACGGCGCGGGCCGATTTGGGATCGTTGGCCGGATAAGGCTCTGTCATCATCGGCCTTGTGCCGGGGATCTCGATGGTATGAAGCGTCGAAGTCTTCGAAACGAGATGGCCGGGACAAGCCCGGCCATGACGAGAAAACGATCCTTGAGGCGATCCCGGGTTCCGCCGATGCGGCCCCGGGGTGGCGCCCGTGAACGATCACGCCGCCTGCGTGCGCTTGTTCTGGCGGTTGGTGATCAGGTCGTCGACCACGCTCGGGTCGGCGAGGGTCGAGGTGTCGCCCAGGTTCGAGAACTCGTCCTCGGCGATCTTGCGCAGGATGCGGCGCATGATCTTGCCGGAGCGGGTCTTGGGCAGGCTCGGGGCGAACTGGATCAGGTCCGGCGAGGCGATGGGGCCGATTTCCTTGCGCACCCACGCCACCAGCTCCTTGCGCAGCTCCTCGGAGGGCTGCTCGCCCGCCATCAGGGTCACATAGGCGTAGATGCCCTGGCCCTTGATGTCGTGCGGATAGCCCACCACCGCGGCTTCCGACACCTTCGGATGGGCGACGAGCGCCGATTCCACCTCCGCCGTGCCCATGCGGTGACCGGAGACGTTGATCACGTCGTCCACGCGGCCCGTGATCCAGTAATAGCCGTCCGCGTCGCGGCGGCAGCCGTCGCCGGTGAAGTACTTGCCGGGATAGGTGGAGAAATAGGTCTGCACGAAGCGCTCGTGGTCGCCATAGACCGTGCGCATCTGGCCCGGCCAGGAATCGGCCATCACGAGGTTGCCCTCCGCCGGGCCCTCCAGCACCTTGCCGTCCGCATTGACGATCTCGGGCTTCACGCCGAAGAACGGGCGCGTGGCGGAGCCGGGCTTGAGCTTCGTCGCGCCGGGAAGCGGCGTGATGAGGATGCCGCCGGTCTCCGTCTGCCACCAGGTATCCACGATCGGGCAGCGGCTGTCGCCGACCACGCGGTGGTACCATTCCCAGGCTTCCGGGTTGATCGGCTCGCCCACGGAGCCGAGCAGGCGAAGCGACTTGCGCGAGGTCTTCTTCACCGGCTCCTCGCCCGCCTGCATGAGCGAGCGGATCGCGGTCGGCGCGGTGTAGAAGATGTTCACGCTGTGCTTGTCGATCACCTCCCAGAAGCGGGAGATCGACGGATAGGTGGGCACGCCTTCGAACATCAGGGTGGTCGCGCCGTTCGCGAGCGGTCCGTAGAGAATGTAGGAATGGCCCGTCACCCAGCCCACGTCGGCCGTGCACCAGTAGATGTCGCCGTCGTGGTAGTCGAACACGTATTGGTGCGTCATCGCCGTGTAGACGAGATAGCCGCCGGTGGTGTGCAGCACGCCCTTCGGGGTGCCGGTGGAGCCGGAGGTGTAGAGGATGAACAGCGGATCCTCCGCGTTCATCTCCTCATAGGGGCACTCGTCGGAGACCTGGGCCGCCGCCTCGTCGTAATAGACGTCCCGGCCCGGCACCATGTTCACCGCGCCGCCCGTGCGGCGCACGACCAGCACATGATCGACCACGCCCGCGCCGACACGCTCGATGGCGGCGTCCACGTTCACCTTCAGCGGGACCTTGCGGCCGCCGCGCAGGCCCTCGTCGGCGGTGACGATGAAGGCGGACTTGGCGTCCTGGATGCGGCTGGCGAGCGAATCCGGGGAGAAGCCGCCGAAGACCACGGAATGGATCGCCCCGAGCCGCGCGCAGGCGAGCATCGCATAGGCCGCCTCCGGGATCATCGGCATGTAGATCGTGACGCGATCGCCTTTGCCGACGCCGCGATTGCGCATGATGTTGGCCATGCGGCAGACCTCGGCGTGAAGCTCACGATAGGTGATCTTCTTCGACTCGGACGGGTCGTCTCCTTCCCAGATGATGGCGACCTGGTCACCGCGGGTGTGGAGGTGGCGGTCGATGCAGTTATAGGCGACGTTGGTGACGCCGTCCTCGAACCAGCGGATCGAGACATTGCCTGGGCCGAAGTTGGTGTTCTTGATCCGGGTCGGCGCCTTGAACCAATGGATGCGCTTGGCCTCCTCGGCCCAGAATGTCTCCGGGTCCTTCACCGAGGCTTCGTACTTCGCGCGATAGCCCGCATCGTCCAGATAGGCACGATGGGCCCATTCGGCCGGCACGTCGTAGATCTTCTCTTCCATGACGCTTCTCCCAGACAGGTCGTTATCGAGTAATTAGGTCTAGGTTTAAGGAAAGAGAGAGGGTCCGGGCAAGCGGGGCGGGGATCGGACTTTGGTCTTTGCTACTTTTGGGGACTGGCCGCGGGATACCTTGGGCGCAGGAACCGCAATAATGTTGCAGTTTTGGCGGTGGTAGCCTAACCTCCCTTTCCGGAACGGGAGGGTCCATGCGCTTTGTCCTTTACGGCTTGCTCGGCTTTGTCGGGGGCGGCATCGCTGGATCACTCATCGGCTACTACGGCCAAGAGCTTCTGATCTGGCTCGATTTATCGAGCCGCCTCTGTATGGAGGGCAAATGCAATTGGGCCTCCATGGAGAGTGGCTTCCTTGGTCTGCTCACAGGCGCGATTCTCGGGCCTCTTCTCGGCTTTTGTCGAGCTTGGCTCCATCGGAAGCGCGTAACCGCCGCCCAACAATCATGATCAAGTGCCTCTTATTGAACGCTTGGCGCAGGTGGCCTAGCGTCTTCCTGCTTGCGTTGGCTCTGCTTGCATCGCCCCATGCATGGGCAGAGACGACCGACAATCCGCTTCTGCGATTGGTCAATGCCGCTAGGGAACAAGTGGGCGTGACGCTCATCTACAATCCGGCTTATGTGCGTCTCTCCTATCCCGGCGGCGATGTTGCGCTGGAGCAGGGCGTCTGCACGGATGTGATCGTCCGCGCCTACCGAGCAGCCCTGAACATCGATCTTCAGAAGCTGGTTCATGAGGACATGAAGTCCTCGTTCGCCGCTTATCCGAAGCAATGGGGATTGAAGCGGCCCGATCCGAACATCGATCACCGGCGGGTGCCCAATCTGCAAACGCTGTTCCAGCGCAAGAACGCGTCATTGCCGGTCACGAACAATCCGGCGGATTACCGGCCAGGCGATCTGGTGACCCAGATGCTCCCCGGAAATCTTCCACATATCGCCATTGTCTCGGATCGGCGCAGCGCCGATGGCACGAGGCCGCTCGTGATTCACAACATCGGAAGAGGGACGCGTGAAGAGGACGGACTACTCGCCTTCCCCATCACGGGTCACTACCGCTTCCTGCCGGCCTCGCCTTAGAGCATTTTCGGCGAAGTGGATCCGGTTCGCCGTCAACAAATGCGGCAGCCAAAAAGAGCGGTGATTTCACGTCAGTGGAATCGGCTCTAGAGCCCGCCCATCCGGCAGATGATGTCCCATTCCTCCTCCGTCACCGGCTGCACCGAGAGGCGGGAATTGTTGACGAGGATCATCTTTTCCAGGCCGGGCTGCTTCTTGATCTCCTCGAGCGTCACCGGGCGCTTGAGGGCCTTGACGGCCTTCACGTCCACCATGCCGAACTTGCCGGTCTCGTCCGTGTGGTCGGGGTAGTATTCCTTGATCACCTCGACGATGCCGACGACCGCCTTGCCTTCGTTGGAGTGATAGAAGAAGCCCTGCTCGCCCAGCTTCATCGCCATCAGGTTCTGCTTGGCGACGTGATTGCGCACGCCGTTCCAATGCGTGCCCTTGTCGCCTTGCGCAACCTGCTGGTCCCAGGACCACACGGAGGGTTCTGACTTGTAGAGCCACTTGGCCATCGTCGTTTTACTCAATGCTCGGATTTGATGGGACGGTTCATGAGCGCATCGACCGCTTCGTCGAGGGTCCATGCGCCGGAAAGGATGCGTTCGACGGCCTCCGCGATCGGCATGTCCACATGCTTGGCGCGCGCCAGGGCGACGAGGGCGCTGGCCGTCGTGGCACCTTCGACCAGCTTGCCGCCGGTGGCTTCCTGCAGGGCGGTGCCTTGCCCGAGGCGCAGGCCGAAGGAGAAGTTGCGCGATTGCGCGGAGGAGCAGGTGAGCACCAGATCGCCGAGGCCCGAGAGACCCATCAGGGTTTCCGCCTCGCCGCCATAGGCGCGCGCGAAGCGCATCAGCTCCGCGAAGCCGCGCGCGATGAGGGCGGCCTTGGCGCTCTCGCCGAGGCCGCGCCCCACCACCGCGCCGCAGGCGATGGCGAGCACGTTCTTGGCGGCCCCGCCGATCTCGACGCCGCGCACATCCGTGCGGTGATAGACGCGCAACGTGGGGCCTGACAGGGCCGTGGCGAGAATCTCCGCCAGCGCCGCATCGCGGCAGGCGAGGGTCACGGCGGTGGGCAGGCCGCGCGCCACGTCATGGGCGAAGCTCGGGCCCGACAGAACGGCGACCGGGGCGTTGGGACGGACCTCCTCCACCACGTCGCAGAGGAAGAGGCCCGTCTCGCGCTCGATGCCCTTCGCGCAGAGCACGAGCGGCGTTTCGATCGGCAGCACGGCGGCGAGAGCCGATGTTATCTCGCGCGTCGTCTGCGCGGGTGTGACGAGAAGAACGGCGCCGCATGCGGCAAGTCGGCCGAGATCGTCCGTGGGCGAAATGCGCTCGTGCAGGCGAATGCCTGGCAGGCAGCGCTCGTTCGTGCGCAGGCGCGTCAGATCGTCAGCCTGCTCGGACGAGCGCATCCAGAGGATCACGTCGTTGCCGGCGATGGCGGCGGCATTGGCGAGCGCCGTCCCCCAGGCTCCGGCCCCGGCGATCCCGATGGGACCTTCTGCCGCCATCAGGCCTTCGCTCCCACCGTCTGGCCGGTGGTGTCGAGGGGCCAGCGAGCGCGGGCGGGAGTGGTGATGTCGTCGACGAGGCCCAGCCGCAGGCGCTCAAGGCCCGCCCAGGCGATCATCGCGGCATTGTCGCCGCACAGCGCCATGGGAGGGGCGACGAGCTTGAGGCCGGATTCGACGGCGAGCCGCTGGAGCGCGAGGCGCATGGTCTGGTTGGCGGCGACGCCGCCGGCCACCACGAGCGCCTTCGGCGCGCCGGCGATCTCCTGGAACCGGCGCAGGGCCACGCGGGTGCGGTCCACCACCACGTCGACGATGGCGGCCTGGAAGCTCGCGCAGAGATCGGCGATGTCCGTCTGCGTGAGAGGCGCGATCTTCTCCGCCTCGAGCCGCACGGCGGTCTTGAGGCCCGAGAGCGAGAAATTCGGTTCCGGCCGCCCCATCATGGGGCGGGGCAGGGCGAAGCGCTCCGGGTTGCCCTTCAAAGCTTCGCGCTCCACATGCGGCCCGCCGGGATAGGGGAGCCCCAGCATCTTGGCCACCTTGTCGAAGGCCTCGCCGATGGCGTCGTCGATGGTGGTGCCGATGCGCACGTAATCGCCCACGCCCTTCACCGCCACGAGCTGGGTGTGGCCGCCGGAGGCGAGCAGCAGAAGATAGGGAAAGCCGATGCCGTCGGTGAGCCGCGCGGTGAGCGCGTGGGCTTCCAGGTGGTTCACCGCCATCAGGGGCTTGCGGGTCACGAGGGCCATGGCCTTGGCGGTGGTCAGGCCCACCAGCACGCCGCCGATGAGGCCGGGGCCGGCGGCGACGGCGATGCCGTCGATGTCGTTCACCGTGCAACCCGCGTTCTTCAGCGCGCGGGCGATCAGGCGGTCGAGCACCTCCACATGCGCGCGCGCCGCGATCTCGGGCACCACGCCGCCATAGCGGGCATGCTCGGCGATCTGGCTCAGAACCTCGTTGGAGAGGATTTCGCCGTTTCCGTCGAAGCCGATTCCGACCACGGCGGCCGCGGTTTCGTCGCAGGTGGTTTCGATGCCTAGGATGCGCATGGTCTTCGGGTACCGCCGCTACGTGATCTTTCGGGCTTTCGGCCCGGCTGTCCTCCCCCTATAGTCCGCCCCGCCGCACAAGATCAAACGCGGATGTTGTTTTAGCAGGAGTACGCAGCGGGAATGGCCACTTCACCGACCCTGGTCATCGGCACGCGCGGCAGCCCCCTGGCGCTGGCGCAGGCCCACGAAACGCAGGACAGGCTGGTCGCGGCCCATGGCTGGACCGTGGAGCATCTGGCCCTGTCGATCATCAAGACCACGGGCGACGCCATTCAGGACCGGCCTCTTTCGGAAGCGGGCGGCAAGGGTCTCTTCACGAAGGAACTCGACATCGCGCTCCTCGAAGGATCCATCGATCTTGCCGTTCACTCCGCCAAGGATCTGCCGACCACCCTGCCGGAAGGCATCGTGATCGCGGGATTCCTGCCGCGGGAGGATGTGCGCGATGCCTTCATCAGCCATCGCTACAAGAGCCTCCAAGATCTGCCGCCCGGCGCGGTCGTGGGCTCCGCCTCGCTGCGCCGCCAGGCGCAGATCCGTCGCCTGCGGCCCGACCTCAAGGTCACGCTGCTGCGCGGCAACGTCCAGACGCGCCTTTCCAAGCTCGAACGCGGCGAGGTGGATGCGACGCTCCTCGCCATGGCGGGGCTGCGCCGCCTCGGGCTCACCGAGCACGTGACCACGATTCTCGAGACGGACGATTTCCTTCCCGCCGTGGGGCAGGGCGCCATTGCCGTCACCATCCGCTCCGACGACGAGCGGGTGCGCGACGCCTTGACGCCGATTCTCGATGCCGCCACCGGCCATGCGCTCGCCGCCGAGCGGGCCTTCCTCACCATTCTCGACGGCTCCTGCCGCACGCCCATCGCGGGCCATGCCCGCATGGTTGGCGATGCGCTCGAAATCCGCGGCCTCGTGCTGCGTCCCGACGGCTCGGAAAGCCTGGAGGCCGTGCGCCGCGGCGCGCCGGACGATGCGGTCGCGCTCGGACGGGAGGCAGGCACCGAGCTGCGCACCCGCATGCCGGCCGGGTTCCTGAACGTCTGATGCCGATTCTCGTCACACGGGCGAAGGAAGACGGAGAGCGCACGGCGGACAGGCTCGCGGCCCTCGGCCATGAGGCGCTGATCGCGCCCGTGCTCCGGATCGTGCCGACGGGCGATCCCGCGCCTGCGGTCGCGTTCGATGCCGTCATCGTCACGAGCCTGCATGCGGTGGACGCCCTGTCCTCCCATGCGGCCCGGACGCTTCCCGTCTTCGCGGTCGGCGAGCGCACGGCGCAGGTGCTGCGGGAGGCAGGCTTCACCACCGTCACGACCGCCGAAGGCGATGCCGTGTCGCTGTCGAAGCTCATTCGGGAGACGCTCCGGCCGCCATGCACGCTCCTCCACGTCACCGGCCGTCACCACAAGCCGGAGCCGGCGGCGTCCTTGCGCGCGGCAGGGTTTGGGGTGGAGACCTGGGAAGCCTATGAGGCGGAGGCGGTGGAGAGCCTGCCGGATGCCGCCGTGGAGGCCTTCCGGGCTGGCCAAATCGAGGCCGTGCTCCATTATTCCCGAAGGAGCGCGGATATCTTTATCCGGCTGGCGGGGCAGGCCGGTCTTCACGAAGCGATCCTGGCATGTCCGCATCTGTGCCTGTCGGCGGATGTGGCGGTTCCGATCCAGGCTGCGGGTGCCTCCACGCGCGTGGCCGCGGAGCCGAGCGAAGACGCGCTTCTCAGGCTCGTGCCGGATCTGCGCCACTCAGGACATCCGTGACCTCGGTCGCTGCTTCGGTTACGATGTTGATTTCAGGGAGCTTTCCCAACGGAAAGGATCGAGGTCCGATGCTTCTTATCCCTTATCCAGGGCTCACATCTTGCGGGGAACCGAAACGCCGCGCTCAAGCTTGCCTCAATCGCATTCCATCCTGACTCTCCATCACGATTGCCCATCACGAGAGACCTGTGACCGATTCAAACGATCCTAAAGCTCCCAAGAACGCCCGGACATCCCGCAAGAAATCCTCCCGCGAGCCGGCCACCATCGATCTGAAGGCCACCGTGATCGACGAGGGCAGCCAGCAGGAGAAGGCCTGGGATGCCGTGAAGCCCGAGGAAACGATCATCCCGGAGACGGAGGACGCGCCTCAGGAGATGGCCGCCGGGTCCGAAACGGCTGCGGGAGCCGATTCGACCGCTGCGTCCGACACGATCGCCGGGACGGAGACGATCGCCGCTTCCGGGGAGACGCTCGATCCGGGTCCGACGGCGGAGACGGTCGAATCGGGGGCCGCCGCGGACGAATTGCCGCCGCGGGAGGAGGAGCCGCGCTCCGCGCCGCCGCCATCCGCGCCGGTCCCCGAGCGCCGCACCTCGCCCATCGCCCTCGTCGGCGCGGGCCTGCTCGGCGGCCTGGTGGGAGCGGGTCTCGTCTATGGCCTGCAGATGGCGCAGCAGGCGCCCGCGGACCAGGAGGATCCGCGAATCGCCCAGCTCGAGCAGCGGGTGAATGCGCTGGGCCGGCCCCAGGGGGCGGCGCCGGACCTTTCCCCCATCGAGGAGCGCCTCGCCGCGCTCGAAGCCGCGCGCGGATCGCTCGATCAGCGCCTCGAAGAGATTCAGAACACGGCGAACGGTGCCGCATCGCGGGCCGAGGAGGCGCTCAACCGGCCGCTGCCGGAGGCTGCAGCCGCTCCGCCCCAGAACGATGCCGCCCTCGCCGATCTCTCGAGCCGCACCACCGAGCTCTCGAGCCGCTTCGATGATGTCTCCGGCCGTCTCGGCACCCTCGAGAATACGGTCCGGACCCTCGAGGAGGCGGTGCGTACCGGAGCGCAGAGCGCCACCGAGGCCGCGAATGCGGTGCAGGACCTGAACCGCCGGATCGGCGAGCAGGACCAGCGCCTCTCGGCCCTGTCCGATCAGGCTGCCGAAAACAGCAAGAGCGTCGAGGCGAGCTATACGGGGACCCGTGTGGTCCTCGCCGAGCGTCTCGACTCCGCCCTGCGCGGCGGCGCGCCCTTCGCGGATGTGCTGGACGCCCTGAGGAAGTCCGGGGTCGAGGCCGAGCGTCTTGCGGCTCTGGAGCCCTTCGCCGAGAAGGGGGCGCCCACCGCCTCGTCGATGCGGGAGCGCTTCGAGCCGCTGGAGGCGCAGATCCTGCGGGACGAACGCGCGGCCTCCGGCGACTGGTCGGACCGGGTCCTGCGGATGCTCGACAAGGTGGTGACCGTGCGGCCCGTGAACGAACCGGGGGAGACGGGCGTTCCGGCGACGCTGGCGCGGATCCGGCAGGCCCTGGCCTCCGGCGACATGGAAGGGGCGGCCGCGGCCTGGTCGGCCCTGCCCGAGCCGGCCCGGCGGATCTCCGACGCCTGGGGCCAGGAGGCGACGGCCCTGGCTCAGGCGCAGAAGGCCTCCCGCGAGATCTCCACCGAGGCTCTCGCCGCCCTCAACCGTTCGACGCAATAAAAGGAACAGCCCAGAATGTGGCGCGCACTCGTTTTCATCGGTCTTCTCTGCGTCGCGGCCTTCGGGGCGGTGTGGCTGGCGGATCGGCCGGGCACGGTTCTGATCACCTTCGGCGGCTATGAGGTGCAGACCTCCGTGGCCGTCGCCGCCATCGGCCTCGTCGGCCTCGCCCTCGCGCTGGCCGTTCTCTGGTCGGCGGTGAGCGCGATCCTGCATCTGCCGTCGCGGCTCACCTTCGCCTCGCGGGCCCGCCGCCGCGCCAAGGGCTACCAGGCCGTGTCGCGCGGCATGGTGGCGGTCGGCGCGGGCGACACCATCGCCGCCCGGCGCTACGCCAACGAGGCCGACCGCCTTCTCGGCCGCGAGCCCCTGACGCTGCTCCTGAAGGCCCAGGCCGCCCAGGTCTCCGGCAACCGGGAGGCGGCGGAGGCCGCCTTCAAGCTGATGATGGACGAGGACGAGACCCGGGTCCTTGGCCTGCGCGGCCTCTTCGTCGAGGCCCGCCGCCGGGGCGACGCAGCCGCCGCCCATGAATACGCCACCGAGGCCGTGCGCCTGGCGCCTGCCGCCGCCTGGGCGAGCGATGCGGTGCTCGAGGCGCGCTGCGCCGAGCGCGACTGGCGCGGGGCGCTGGACTCCATCGAGCGGCGCACCTCGCTGGGCCTGCTCGACAAGGCCACGGCGAAGCGCCATCGCGCCGTGCTGCTGACCGCCGATGCCCTCGACCGGGCCGAGCACGATCCGGAAGGGGCGCTGCGCAGCGCCCAGGACGCGGTGAAGCTCGCGCCGGACCTCGTGCCCGCCGCGGCGCTCGCCGGAAAGCTCCTGTCGCGCCGCGGCGATCTGCGCCGGGCCGCGAAGATCGTGGAGACCGCCTGGCGCAGCCAGCCGCATCCCGATCTGGCGGAGGTCTATCTCAACCTGCGTCCCGGTGATTCGGGTCTCGACCGGCTCAAGCGCGCCGAGACCCTGTTCAAGCTCTCGGGCGGCGCGCCGGAAGGGCGCCTCGCGGTGGCCCGCTCGGCGCTCGAGGCGCGCGAGTTCGACCGCGCCCGCGACGCGCTGGAGCCCCTGCTCGCCGACCGTCCGACCATGCGCGTGTGCCTCCTCATGTCCGATCTCGAACAGGCCGAGCACGGCTCCACGGGCAAGGGCCGCGAATGGCTCGCCCGCGCCACCCGCGCCCCGCGCGATCCGGCCTGGATCGCGGACGGCGTCGTCTCCGACCATTGGGCGCCGATCTCCCCGGTCACCGGCCGCCTCGACGCCTTCGTCTGGCAGGCGCCGCCCGATGTGCTGATCGCGCCCGAAATCACCATGCACGACGACGTGACGGCGGATCTCGACGATGAGCCTAGGGCCCTTCCCGTGGCTCCGCAGGAGCCAGCGCCGGCCCCCACGCCTCCGCCGGCTCCCGCCGCCGCGCCAGCGGCGCCCGAGCAGCCCGTGCCGGCCCCGGCCGAGCCCGTCGCCACCGTCGAAGCGGCGTGGCCAGAACCCGCGCAAGGCAAGGAGGACAGCAAGGACGACATCGCGCCGCCCAAGCCGGAGCCGGTGGTGTTTCCGGTGACTCCGCCGGATGTTCCGAAGCCCGACGAGCCAGCGGCGGCGCGCCGCAGCGCTTTTTCTATCTGGTAGTCGCAATTCGATACGCTCCTGCCCTTGCCAAGCGGCAGGGGAGAGGGTATGAGGTCGCCCTCTTCGATCGCAGGGTCGGTGCGCCGCAATAGCTCAGCTGGTAGAGCACCTCATTCGTAATGAGGGGGTCGGGGGTTCGAATCCCTCTTGCGGCACCATCCTTTCTCCTTGAAACACAAGGGGTTGACGATGGGTGCGGCAGGCCGTTAAAGACGTGCCACGCCAACGCGGTGACCGTCAGGTGACCACGGCGAAGAGAAGGTCCGACCCGACAGTCGGGCTGATCAGATTGGGGCCATAGCTCAGCTGGGAGAGCGCTTGCATGGCATGCAAGAGGTCGGCGGTTCGATCCCGCCTGGCTCCACCAATCTGAACGAAGTCGGAGCGTGCGGGTGTAGCTCAGGGGTAGAGCACAACCTTGCCAAGGTTGGGGTCGAGGGTTCGAATCCCTTCGCCCGCTCCATTCTTCCCAATCGATTTTCCAGAATTGAGCTGCCTCGCGGCGGCGCGACGGCATCGAGACAGGCGGGACGCAAGTCCCGACGAGCCTGTGCCGCGGCAATGATTCGGCTGCTCCGTCGGTTCGAAGAGAGCCGCGGCGGGTAGCGTATGCCTCATCCTTAACGGCTCGGCCCGAATCGGTCTTCGCCGCAGGCGATGTCCTCCCCTGGTGCCGCAACCGTCGCGGCGGGCCGGACAGGCAAACGGGCTCTCGCAAGGTGCGCGGAGCCCGTCGTGACCGCAAGGGTCATGCATCATTGGTGCTTCCGGTTGAACCGGTTCACGTAATTCTTGATTGTCGAGCTGGAGCAATCCTTCCCACGCTCAAACCGGCAAGGAGGATGCGTTCAGCCCAGGCGAAATCCCGATGTCAGCCTCCATCCTTCAAGGGCCGGGGCGGGTGCTCGGCTAGTTCCTACCTGCGGTCGGCGGCTGTAAGGAACCCGCTGACGCCGTCATGCCGATCCGCTGTTCGCGACGGGCATTTTTCTCGGTGGAGGAGATAGCCCGTCAGAAATACAAGGCTAACGGCGGGAACTTGTTTCAGCGTGGCGGAAAAGAAAAAGCCCGGCGCTGCCGGGCTTTACGTGAACTGTGAGTGATAGCGGCCGTGTCAGGCGGCCTTGACGCCGGAGAGGAAGCCTGAAACCTCCTCGTTCAGCTCGCTCGAGTGCCGCGCGAGCTCCTGAGCCGCGCTCAGAACCTGGCTGGCCGCCGAGCCTGTCTCGCCCGCGCCCTGCTGCACGTCGTTGATGCTGCCGGTGACCTGTTCCGTGCCGCGGGCAGCCTCCTGCACGTTGCGGGCGATCTCCGCCGTGGCCGCGCCCTGCTCCTCCATCGCCGCCGCGATCCCGGTGGAGATCTGCGACATCTCGGTGATCGTGCGTGCGATCTCCTCGATGGCCGAAACCGTTTCCTGCGTCGCGTGCTGCACCGAGGCGATCTGGGCGCTGATCTCGTCGGTCGCCTTGGCGGTCTGGGAGGCGAGCTCCTTCACCTCGGTGGCCACGACCGCGAAGCCCTTGCCGGCTTCGCCCGCGCGGGCTGCCTCGATGGTGGCGTTGAGAGCGAGAAGGTTGGTCTGTCCCGCGATCGTGTTGATCAGCTGAACCACGTTGCCGATGCGCTCGGCGGAAGCCGCCAGGGCCTGAACGGTCGCATTGGTGCGCTGGGTTCCCTGCACGGCGCGCTCCGCCACCTGGGAGGATTGGCCGACCTGGGCCGCGATCTCGCGGATGGAGATCGAAAGCTCCTCCGTCGCGGCCGCCACCGTCTGCACATTGGCCGAGGTCTGCTGCGCCGCCGAGGACACGGTCATCGATTGCTGCGTCGTCTGGTTGGCCACCGAGGTCATGGATTGAGCGGTGCTTTCCATCTGCGCCGCCGCCGAGGAAAGTCCCTGCGTCAGGGAGGACACCTTCGTTTCGAAACTCTTCGTGAGTTCGTCGAGCACCTGCGCGCGGCGCATCTTCGCGCGGGCTTCCGCTTCCTGCTCGGCCGCGAGGCGGCGCGCCTCGATGGCGTTCTCCCTGAACACCTGGACGGCCTGCGCCATGACGCCGATCTCGTCGCGGCGGGTGGTGCCCTCGACCGTCAGGTCGAGATCGCCGTTGGCAAGGCCGCGCATATTGGCGACGAGCTTATGGATCGGACGGGAAATGCTCCGGCCGAGGCCGAAAGCGATGAGGATCAGAACAAGGGCCGAGACGCCGACGAAGGCGAGAAACATGTTCCGGTAGGAGGCATTGATGACGGCAAGGTCATCGATGTACATGCCTGCGGCGATGACCCATTCCCATTGCGGAACCGCGACGGCGTACACGGTCTTCGGCGACGGGGCGGTTTCGTTCAGCTTCGGCCAGAGGAAGTTCACGAAGCCGCCGCCCTTGCGGCCCGCCGCGACCTGCTCGCGGGTGACGTAGGTTCCGTTGGCATCCTTCACGTCGGAGAGGTTCTTGCCTTCCGTATCCTTGTTGGGATGCACGACGACGAAATTCGTGTAGTCGAGCACGACGAAGTAGTCGTCGCCGTTGTAGCGCATCGTGCGCAGGCTGTCGGCCGCGCGCTTCTTCGCCTCCTCGACGGAGAACTCGCCCTTCCTGGCGCGCTCCTGGTAGCCCGCGATCAGCGAGGTGGCGGTCTGAGCAAGGCCCTTGAGTTCCGACTGCTTCCGCTCGAGCAGAATGCTGGAGATCGTGAGCGAGCCGTAAACGGACAGCACGATCAGCGCGAGAATGCCGAAGGCCATGCCCGCATAGAACCGGCCAGCAACTCCGGTAAAGGCATTGATCCAATTCGAACGCTTAGCAACAACGTCTTGCGACATGAAAATCCCCATCCTGCCGCCCGCGGCGGCACGTCGATATGCAATGAGACGAGGTCTTTATGGGGCGAGGCTTGCCCGAGCATGTCCTGGAAGGCATGCAAGGCATCCCGTTCCGGCTCGGGGCCGGGTACGGCGTCTCCGTTACCCTTTCCGGGAAAATCCTCACGCGCAGCCGTTCGCCGACCGGCGGCTGCGGCGCTACAGAACCACGATGCCGGCGTGCTTCGCCTTGTTGTCGGGCTCGACGTGAATGGTGATCAGCGCATCGTCGATTTCGTCCTTGAGCGCGCGCTCGAGGCGGTCGCAGATGTCGTGCGCGTCGGTGACGCTCATCGTGCCGGGCACGACGAGATGAAAATCGATGAAGGTCATTCGGCCCGCATGGCGCGTGCGCAGATCATGCGCCTCGATGGCGCCTTCCGCGTTGCCGGCAATGATCTCGCGTACCCGCGAGAGGGTTGCCTCGGGCAGAGCCTCGTCCATCAGTCCGCCGACGCTCTCCTTGATCAGGCCCCAGCCCGACCAGAGAATGTTGACGGCCACGAGGGCGGCGAGCAGCGGATCGAGCCAGACCCAGCCGGTGATGGGAACGAAGACGAGGCCTGCAAGGACGCCGACGGAGGTGGCCACGTCCGTCAGGAGATGGCGCCCGTCGGCCGTGAGCGCGGGCGAGCGCAGGCGGCGCCCCTCGCGGATCAGCACCCAGGACCAGATGCCATTGATGACGCTGGCCCCCGCATTGGCGGCAAGGCCGAGTACCGGAGCATCGATCATCCGGGGCGAAAGGAAACCGAGATAGGCCTCGCGCAGGATCATGGCGGCCGCCACGATGATCAGCACGCCTTCGAGGACGGCGGAGAAATATTCCACCTTGTGATGCCCGTACGGGTGATTGGCATCGGCCGGCGCGGCGCTGACGCGGATCGCCATCAAAGCGGCAATCGCCGTCACCACGTTGATGATGCTCTCCAGGGCGTCCGAATAGAGCGCGATGCTCCCCGTGAGATGATAGGCGGCATATTTGAGCGCGAGGACGAGCGCTCCGACGAATATGCTGCCGATGGCAAGCTTTTGAACGCGGCTCATGGCTGACATCGGGCAAACGGGAAGCAGGTGACGTGAAGCCGCCCTTATAGTGGCTGCGGCCCTTCGCGCAAGTTCTTCTGTTTACTTGCAATTCGCTCGCAAGAGCGGCCCGCTCACACCGCCATCTCGCTGATCTTGCGCAGGAGAACGCGGTAATAGCCCGCGAGGTCGGGTGCGAGCGACTGGCAGCGCACGACATGCGCGATGGCGATGTCGCGGCGTCCCCCGCGCATGGCCTCGAGCGCCTGCCCGTGCGCAGCGACGAGTTCGGCGATGGCAGGATCCTGCCGCTGCGAAGCCGGAGCGACGACGGTGAAGATCGCCGATTCCGTCGCGCGCCCGCGCACTGCGATGCGGTCCAGCTCGATGAGCACGTAATCGTCACGCACCGCCTCGGCCGTCGCGGGGCCGAGAATGAGCGAGACCTTGTATTCCTTTGACAGGCTCTCGAGGCGCGAGGCGAGGTTCACGGTATCGCCCAGCACGGAATAATCGTAGCGCCAGCGCGAGCCCACATTGCCGACCACGCAATCGCCCGTGTTGATGCCGACGCCCACGGCGAAGGTCGGCGCGGTCTCGCCCTCCTCGCGCCGCAGGGTTTCGTTCAGGGTGTCGACCGCTTCCATCATGCGCATGGCCGCGCGCACCGCGCGAAGCGGATGATCGGGACTGGGTAGCGGCGCGTTCCAGAACGCCATCACGCAATCGCCCATGTATTTGTCGATCGTGCCGCCTTCCCCGAGCACGGCCTCGGAGAGCGGGTCGAGCAGGCGGTTGATGAGCGCTGTGAGGCGCTCCGGCTGATCCTTCAGCCTTTCCGACAGGGAGGTGAAGCCGCGCACGTCGCAGAAGAGGATCGAGAGATTGCGCCTTTCGCCGCCGAGTCTGAGCGCGCTCGGATCGCGCGCGAGCTCGGCCACGAGATCGGGCGAGAGATAGCGCGAGAAGGCCTCCGACACCGCATGGCGCAGCTGGCGCTCGCGGGCGTAATCGAGGCCGAACCGCGTGCCGAACACCGCGAGCGCCGTGGCGGCGGGCAGCACCGGCGGCATCCAGATGCGCCCGAAGCGCAGCACGATCCAGGCGCCACCGAACAGGAGGGCGAGGACGAAGAGCGCGGCAAAGCCCGTGCGCCAGGTCACGCCGTTGATCGACAGGGCGGCGGCGAGGAGGGCGGCCGCCGCGAGCAGCGCCAGCACCCCGATGCGCGGCATGGGAACGACGAAGAGGTCGAGGCGCAGGTTGTCGATGATCGTGGCCTGCACCTCCACCCCGGCGGTCAGCTCGCCCGTCGTCAGGGTATAGGCGGTCGGGAAGGTATCGGGGGCGCCGGCATCGGCGGAGGTCGCCGCCTTCAGGCTCAGGCCGACCAGCACGATCTTGTCCTTGAAGCGCCCCGGCGGGAGGAATTCCTCCGGGTCGAGCGCCTGGTAGTAGGACACGGTGGGATAGGTGCGGGTGGGGCCGAAATGCTGGATGAGGGCGCCCTCCGGCGGCGGCTGCACGGGCGTTCCCGCCAGGCGCAGGACCTCGGCCGCGAAGCCGTCCGGCTGCGTCGGCATCTGGCGCAGGTAGACGTCGCCATCGGGGGTCACCGAGGCGACGCCGGGGACCGCGCCGGCATCGAGGAACGGATCGATCGGGTTGACCCGCGTGACCTGGACGCCGTGATCGAGCTTCGTGAGCACGTCGTCGGCGGCGAGCACCACGTCGGGCCCGAGCGCCTCTGCGAAGCGCCTGTCGGCCTCCTCGGTCGAGGGCTCGGAGAAGATCACGTCGAAGGCGATCACCTTCGCGCCGGCGGCACGAAGGCGCTCCGCCAGCTCCGCATGGAGGCTGCGCGGCCAGGGCCAGCGCTGTCCCACCTCGGAAAAGGACGGCTCGTCGATGGCCACGACCTCGACGCCGTAAGGATCGGGCCGCGGCGGCGCGATGGTCGAGAGGACGTCGAAGACCCGCGCCTCGATCAGCGTGAAGGGCTGAAAGAACACGAGCGGCGCCAGGAGAACCGCGACGAGCCCCGCCATGAGGAAGTGCCGCCAGAGCGGCTCTCCGGTCCGTCTCTTGGCAGGGGCAGCCGCGTCCACGCTCAGAACCGGGCCTTCAGGCTCGCCGCGACCGTGCGGCCCTGTCCCGGGATCGTCGGTGCGAGCTCGTAGTCCCGGTCGAACAGGTTGAGGACGGTGAGGCCGAGCAGCAGCCGCCGATCCGGGGTCTCCCAGGTGACCGACGCGTCGGTCGTCCAGTAATCGTCGAGCTCCGTGCCGACGAGGTCGCCCTTGATGTCGCCGAGGAATGTCTGAGCCACGGTGACCTTGAGGCGGCTCGGATGCACGAAGGTGGCACCGAAGCGGGCGAAGCGCTCCGCCACGAAGGGTACGGACTGGCCGTAGAGATTGCCCGAGCGGATCTCGGACGAGGCTCCGCCGACGGTGCCAAAGATGCCGATGCCGTGGCCGAGCCACAGGTTTGCGGACGCGGCGACGCGATCGATCCGGGCCCTGTCGATGGCGATCGAAGCGTAGGCTTCAGGCAGCGTGAGATTGAGGGACTCGATGTCCTGTCGCTGATACTCGACCGCCGTGAAGAAATGCGGCGACCATTCCGCGTCCCAGCGCAGAGCCAGGGTGTCGGCCTTGCCGCCGACGCCGAGCGGCAGCGCGTTCGGGATCAGGCCTACTGTCGTCAGGGGCGCAAGGGTGGAGACCGCGGGCATCATCACGTCGCTGCGATAGGCGGCGCGCAGCCATTGGCCCTCGAAGGGCGCGACGCCGATGCCGGCGCGCGGCAGAATGTTCTCGTCGTCCGGCTCTCCCTCCAGGTCGAACACGGTCCTCTCGATACCGGCCTGCGCCTCGAACCAGTCGGACGGGCGCCAGAACGCGTCCGCGTAGAGGCGGCTGCCGCGGAACGAGGCTTCGCCGCTCTGCCGGGGCAGGGGCACGCCGTTATATTGCAGGTCGAGGTCGATCTGCGTTTCGCCCGTGATCGCCTCCACGCCGTAGCGGAAGGTAAGATCGCCGAAGCCGAGGGCATGGTTGAGCGCGAACACCGTGGCATCCGCACGTGTCCTGCGGTGCTGCAGCAACTCGAACAGCGAGAAGGTCTGGTCGAGGCCAAGGATGCGGCTGTCGAGCTTGTCTTCCGTATGCGCGGTGATCACGGCGCCGGTGAGGACGTTCTGGAAGCCGAAGGTGTGGCTCCAGCCGGCGCCGAGCTGATACTCCGTCGTTTCCTTCGCGTCGGTCGTCACCTGGAAGGGTGACGAGAAGCTGATCGCGCCGGGCTCGTTCCTGGCGAAAGTGCCGAAGAGCAGGAAGCGGTTGGCCGCCGAGGGCGCGGCGCCGATGAACAGGGAGGCGTTGTCGAGCTGCTCCTTGTCGAAGGTGTTCGGTCCGTCGTCGCGCAGGCGCCCGGCCGACAGCGAGAAGGCGGTCGGCATCGGCTCGTTCGAGAAACCGCGGACATTGAGCTCGGAGCTCCAGCCGGTCTCGCCGTTGCGCGAGATCAGCGTTCCGCCGATTTCCGCGTCGAGGAAGGGGCGGCGCAGGAGGTCGATGCGGCCGATGCGGCTGCCGATGGCCAGCGGGTCGAAGAGAAGGCCCTGGATGAGGAGGTTGTAGGCGGTAAGGCCGTCCTCGCTGCCGGTCTCCACGCTCGACAGGCTCGGATTGTTGACGATCACGTTGGGCGTGATGTTCGCCGCCTGGTCGAAATAGCTCGAGGCCGCGAAGGGATCGAAGGTGCGGTCGCCGTAGAACCGGCCCCATTCGTGCAGGCCGACGAAGCGATAGGTATCCGCCGGATAGGAGCCGCTCTCCCGGTTGGCCGACAATCCCGCGAAATCGCCGCCCCGGGCGCGGGCGCGCTTCACCGCCTCGCGCGCGTAGCGCACGGCATCGTCCGCGCGGTACTGGTCGAGGGCGACGGCGGTCCTCAGGAGCGGCGTGAGGGGATCGTTGGGGTCGAGACGGTCGGCATTGTCGAAGGCCTGCTCGGCCAGCTCGATCTCGCCGTTCTGGTAATAGGCCGCCGCGGCGGCGACGAGGCCGTTGGCATAGGCCGGATTGGCCGTCGAGCCCGCGAGGATGGATTCGATCGCGCCCACCGTGTCGCCCTTCTGCAGCAGGTACTGGCCGCGGGCGATATAGGCGACGTGGAAATCCGGGTCGATGTCGAGGGCCTTGTCGATGAGCGCTCCGGCTTCCTCGACGCGGCTCTGGCTCAGAAGGAGGATGGCCAGGTTGCCGTAGGCGACCGGATCCTGCGGATCGACCGCGATGGCGCGGCGGAAGGCCGCCTCGGATTCGACCGGGGCATCCATGTCGAAATAGAGCATGCCGAGCTCGTTCCAGATCACGGCGCTGCCCGGCGCGGCCTCGACCGCGCGCTGGAGATCGGCGAGGGCGGCCTTGCGGTCGCTGTCGAAATCCGCCTTGATGCGGCCGCTCATGGCCAGCACCAGATGATCGTTCGGATCGGCGGCGCGGACCCGCTCCAGCGAGGCGCGCATCCGGTCCCGGCGGTCCAGGACGAGGGACAGCTGCGACGACAGGACCCCGAGCCGCGGATCCTCCGGGAAGCGCCTTTCGGCCTGCGCCGCCAGATCGGCCGCTTTCGTCACATCCTCCCGGAAGCCGGCGACGAACACCCGGGCGAGGGCGGCCTGGGGGCTGTCCGCGCCGATGGTCGGCTCGGGCAGAACCCGGTTCGGTTCGGCGAGGGAGGCCGCGATGTAGTGGCCATAGACCGCAGAGACGCGCCGCTTCGGATCGAGGCCGCGTTCGGACCGCCTGAAGAGAGCGGCCGCATCCTTCCACCGGCGCTCCGCGCTCGCAATCAGGGCCTCGACGAGATCCGCGCGGGCGCGCTGCGAGGCGCTGAGGGGCCGACGGCGCGCCTCGGCGAGGGCCGCCGCGGCGGCCTGGTAGCCGTCGAGGTCCAGCGCGACTTCGGCGCGGGCCAGCCAATCCTCGGCGCTGCGGGCCTCGGGCGGAATCGCTTCGAGCCGGGCCCGCTCCGTCTGCCGGGCCGAGCCGCGCAGGGGAGAGGCCGGGAGCCAGGTGAGGGCATCGCGCAGGGTCAGATAGAACATCATCTGCTCGCGGTCGTTGGGCCGCGCCAGCAGGAACTTCGTCGGCGCCTGCCCGATGGCGGCCACCGCGCCTTCGCCCTGGCGGACGGTGACCGAGCCCTGCGCGTTCGACAGCTCCACCACGCCCTCGAGCACGATGAGGGAGGTCTTGCCCGATGCGTCGACGGAGAGGGACCAGTCGGTGCCCCGGATCGCCGCGACCGCTGCGGGCGTCTTCACGTCGACGCCCGTGCCGCCGCGGGCGGCGCGGGCCCAGACCTGGCCGGCCGGCAGGCTCAGCTGCGTGGTGCCCTGCTGGGACGCGACCTCGTTGATGACGAGGGTCGAGTTGCGCCCGACGCGGATCTGCGTCCTGTCCGTGAACAGAATGGCGAGGTTGCCGATGGCGTTGGTGCGCAGGGTGTCGCCGCCCACGATGTCCTGCCGGATCGGCGCTTCGCGCCAGGCCTCCTCGCGCACGAAGCGCATCTCTTCGCCGCCCTTGGCCGCCACGATCGAGCCGGCGGCGGGAAGCGGCCGGGGAATCGGCGATTGCGCATGGGCGTCGCTCAGGCACAGCACGAGGGTGCTTGCCGCGGCAAGGAACTGGAACGGACGTATGGCCATGGGGTTCGATGAGATAACGTTGCTTACTCTGCGGAAGGCAAGCTTAGCAGGAAAGTCACAGGATCAAAGCGGAATCCGAAAATATTCGTGTGTGCTGGCACACACGGCGCAGCTGGGCGGGAGCCTCCGTTCCGAGGCCGCGGGCCGTCGAAAGCGCTGCCGGTCAGGCGGAGCGCTGGGCCCGGGCTATGATCAGCTTCTGCTTCAGGTCGTTCTGAGCGAAGGGCTTCTGCAGGACCGGACGGTCGCGGAAGGAGTCCCGAATGCCGGCGCTGCCATAGCCGGTCGAGAAGACGAAGGGGATGGAACGCTGCGCCAGGGCCTCCGCCACCGGGTAGATCGGCTCGCCCGCCACGTTCACGTCGAGGATGGCAAGGTCGACCTGCTCGTTGGAGACCGCATCGAGGGCCGCGGAAAGACGGGCGGCGGGGCCGATCACCTCGCAGCCGAAATCGAGGAGCATATCCTCCAGCAGCAGGGAGATGGCCGCCTCATCCTCCACTACGAGAATGCGCAGGCCGGTCAGATCTCCGTCTCTCGTCACGCTGTCAGTCACTGTCGCTCTTTCTTGTTGTGCAGGGACTAGGCTGCCTTCGGTGTCCTCGGTTTAACCTATGTTAATCAGTGCGTTACCGATGGACCCCTGAGAATCAGAGTTCTATCATTCTTGCGCCGATGTGCAAAAGCCGATGGAGCTGCCGGGCCCTCGGCCGAGGGCCGCATTGATCTTAGAGCAGGCCATTCCAATTGCCTAGGTCCCGCGCAGGCGAGGGGCCTTGCGGAAGGAGCGCATTGTCCTGAATAATCCCGCCATGTTCAGTCGCTCGGTTGCCGCGTTCGTCCGTCCCTGCCCGCCATGGGTCCGGGGTTCCGCCTCAGGGATCTGCGATCATGCCTAGGCGGAAGGCCAAAGCGCCGATTCTCATCATCCTGCATCAGGAACATTCGACCCCCGGCCGCGTCGGACGCCTCCTCGCCGAACGCGGGCACCGGCTCGACATCCGCCGTCCCCGGCTGGGCGATCCGCTCCCCGAGACCCTGGCGGAGCACGCCGGAGCGGTGATCTTCGGCGGGCCGATGAGCGCCAACGATCCCGACGATTTCATCAGGCGGGAGATCGACTGGATCGGCGTGCCGCTGAAGGAGAGCAAGCCGTTCCTGGGGCTGTGCCTTGGGGCGCAGATGCTCGCCAAGCATCTCGGAGCCGGGGTCTGGCAGCACCCGGAGGGCCGCGCCGAGATCGGCTATTATCCCCTCGTTCCCACCGAGGCCGGACAGCGCCTCAGCGAGGTCTGGGGCGTGCCCTGGCCGAGCCATGTCTATCACTGGCACCGTGAGGGCTTCGATTGCCCGTCCGGGGCGCAGACCCTCGCCACGGGCGACGATTTCCCGACCCAGGCCATCCAGGTCGGGGCCAGGGCCTTCGGCCTGCAGTTCCACCCGGAAGTCACCCACGCCATGATCTGCCGCTGGACCGTGGTGGCGGAGGAGCGCCTCTCGACGCCGGGCGCCCAGGACCGCGTCCGCCAGCTCGACGGGCGCTTCCAGTACGATCCGCATGTCTCACGCTGGATCGACCGCTTCCTCGACCATTGGCTCGACGAGCCGGTCGCGGCAGGCCCAGCGAGGGCGCAGGTCGGTTGAGCGGCCTTTCCTTCCCTTCGTCACCACCGGCCTTGTGCCGGTGATCTCGATCATGTGAGGCGCAGCGCTTGTCCGGTCGTTCGTCGCCGCCTCTCCCAGGTCATCACCGGCCTTGGGCCGGTGATCTCGATTGTGTGAGGCGCTGCGCTTTTCCGGTCGGGATGGCCGGGACAAGCCCGGCCATGACGGGGAGAGGTGTGAGGCTGGGCCGCTGTCTCGCGCAGACTGACGAATCCCCCGCTCACGCGATGCCTCTTCGCGATGTCGCATCTCTCGCGATGTCAAAGAGCGTGAGGGTGCAGCACGTTTATCCCCGCGGCGATGTTCGCCCGAGGGGTGAGGGATCGAGGGAGGGCGCGGGGTGCGTCCGGCTCGGTCGAGTACTGAGTGA
>Ga0180217_1000576_pt1 | contig 55189 bp, 14 predicted proteins | sample eDN3rd37CBELigOP_FD_128521 | JGI IMG/M metagenome (GOLD analysis project Ga0180217, IMG submission 128521) | Enriched Organic Plus compost microbial communities from Emeryville, California, USA - eDNA 3rd pass 37_C BE-Lig OP (version 2) (version 2) ...
AATAGACAAGGCAAAAGAAAAGCACGCACGAAAAGAAAATCCCGCTGATGGAAAAAGTATCAACGAAGTAAATTGTTAAACGTCGTATAATAAGATAAAAAAAAAAAAAAAAAAAACGTAGTAGAAATTGAAGAGACAACACCTTGTTTGACTTGGAGGAGGATCTTGCCGAGATTCATTCCTATTGAGGACTAGGAACGAAAGTGCATTAGCACGCGAGGGTGATCTAATCAGCTTGTACTATCTCGAAGCGTGCTCAACTCCTCAACATGCCCAAAGATGTTAGGGATTCTTGGTTTTGTTGAGCCACTTACTGCGGTGGCTCGGGTTGGTGGGATAATGCTGCTGAGAATACATAGACTCGCTAGAGCTCTGTCCTCCCATCTGACTTGGATACTGGGCCTGCTGCTGAAACTGTGATGAGAGACTCAAGTCTGCCTGGGAGAAGCTCGCAGATGCTGGTCCTCTTGCCACTTTGCTCTCACTCATGCCTTCTTGTGATCGCGTTGCGGAGGCATTGAAGTGAGATCCACTCTTCGCTTGCACATGCGTAGGCAGAACCGAAGACTCTGTTTGAGGCTGCTCGAGCCCTTGCGGGAGATTTGCATCAGCAGCATCGGTTGGGTCTACATTTCCGTACTGGTTGGCTGCCTTGCCTGTCGAGGCTGCGGCTGTAGCGTTCGCAGCTGCGAGGAGACGGTTCGCGTTGAGCTGGTGAAGTAGCGTGTGCATAAAGGGCGGGACTGCTTGATTGCTGTCACGGAGAACATCGAGCAGATCTCGCATCATAGGAATGACAATAGAGCTCGAGACGAAAGCAATGGCACGACCAGGGCACTTGGGATTGCGCGTAGCACGCTCAAGTCGATGCAAGTAGGATTCAATTGCAGTTGGCATGTCGTAGTTAATAATGGTGTCAACTTCTGGGATATCCAAGCCACGCGCAGCCACATCAGTTGCAACCAGGATCGCGACCTCACCAGTTCTGAACGTTGTCAACGCTGATTCGCGCATGGCTTGATTCTTGTCACCATGAATACTCGCGCAAGCGAAGCCTGCTGCGCGAAGAGTCTGCTCAAGCTCGTCTGCGGTGCGCTTCCTTTCAACAAAGATAAGGCACTGCGAACGATTTGTAGCCTCTCCGGATGGGGCGCATGACTCGACTTTGCCTTCGCGACTGAAGATCGGACGTCCAAACGAGCCCTCGGGATACTGCGCTGAAAGATGTGCGAACAGGGTACTAAGCTTATCACACTCTTCAACGTGTAGCATGATCTGCTTGACGATGTTGGAAACACTACCGACTCTTCCGATCGACAAGAGATAGTAATCGGTTGACAAGAATGCCGCGGCAAGTTGCTGCACAGGTTGAGTTAGATTCGAAGCGCTCATGATCGTCTGTCGTACCAGATCCAGTGGCACGCCCAGCTCTGCGCGAGTTGGGGCCTTGACGGGGGGTCGACCGGCTGCAAGCGCACTTGTGCTCAAGGCAGGGTCACGTGGCTCGCGACGAATTGCCGTCGCAGAGCGCGATGGGTCCGGTGGCATATCAAAGTCGAAGACGATCTTACGCAGCTGCGATTCAAAGCCCATGTCCAGCATGCGATCCACTTCGTCCAGCGCGAGGTACTGAACCTTGCAGAGGCTTGCGAGACCTCTTTCGAGGTACTCGACGATACGACCTGGCGGCGAGACGAGAACATCGAAGCCATAACGCATTTCAAGAATGTGTGCACGATGCTCCTTACCACCATACACAACGACACTTCGAAGTGGCGAGCGGTAGATTAAGCGAGTGATCTCTTGGTTGACCTGGATGGCGATTTCACGAGTGGGTACGAGGACCAGCGCTCGAGGGTAGAACTGCGGGGTGTAGCGGTTGTCATGACGATGTCGACCTGCCTGGCCCTGACCAATACGTCCAGAAGCCAACTTGAGAAGCAAGGGAACAACGAAAGTGGCCGTCTTTCCAGCACCAGTTGGAGCGCACGCGAGCACGTCAGCGCCAGCCATTACGAACGGAATAGCATGCTTTTGCACAGGAGTGCAAAGGCTGTAGCCCGATAGTGACAGGCTGTTGGCTAGGAACGGAGGCATGTCCAAGTCTTGGAAGCGCGTCAGAGTTTGGTTTTCAATCGTCGCGTAGGCAGGAGGAACACGCTTCGAGATTGGAGGATCTTCATCATCGGGGAGCCAGGTGCGTGTGCGGTGAGCGCCAGGGCCGAATAGCGTCTCCTCCAACTTAATATCTCGCGGGCCCATCGTGCAGGCGAAGGTTCTCCATTGGCTCGAATTGTTGAGGAGGGCGGCAAGTGTCGCGTCGGTGTGAGCATTAGGGCTTGATGTGCCCTTGCCCCCGGCAGTTGCTGCAGTCAAGCTAGGCGATGTGTTAGAATCGTTATTCTGGGAGTCGGCGTTTGACAAACCGAAGTGAGTGTTGGTCCCTGAGCCTAAGTGGGCTTGATACTGGGAATATGCTGATGCGGGGTTCGGTGAGATTGCCATGCCTGCCCCTGCTGCTGCTACAACATCAGCTGTGGCCTGAGGATACGCGAGTCCTGTGTGTGCTGCAACCATAGGTGCAACCATACCCACACCAACACCCATACCACCAACCTGTTGCTGTGGAATGTTAGTGAACCCATTCGATATTGTTTGAGCACCCAATCCCGTCACTGAAGCAGCTTGGGTTGGTACAAACCCTCGGAATTGACCAGTTGCTGCAAGGGAGGCCTGCTGTGAGTAGTAGTATTGCTGCTGCTGAGCTTGTTGGGCCTGCTGAAGCTGCTGGAGCTGCTGGTGCTGTTGCAATTGCTGCTGCAGATTGAACTGCTGCGCTTGCGAGTGGATCAGATGCTGTTGCTGTTGCTGATGCTGATGCTGCAGATTCTGGAGGCCTACATTTGCTGCTAAAGTGGGACCATGGGCATGAACAAGTGAGTAGTCCACGGATTGTTGGTTGACCCCTGCATGTACCTGTAGCTGTCCGGTGGGGAGGTAGCCCGTGGCAACGGCTGGTAAGATGGGCTGAGACGAATATGCTCCAAAGTTGGTTTGTGGGACAGAGTATCCAGAAGAAGCACCCATTGCCGGCATAGCTCGCTCATCCACAGCAGATCCAGTCGAGCCTCGACCGGTTGCATTCGAATACCGTGGGTGTTGCGCATTGAGATCCAGTAAGGGCGCAGCAGACGCAGAAGTGTTGATAAACTGTGTCGATTGTGGTGGTGCTGGCTGTGTAACAGTAGACGGGTTACTCACGAAAGATGCAGCAAAGAAATTGCCGCTGTTGTTGGTGGTGGTGTTAGTGAGGATGTTGTTGTAGCGGAGAGAAGATGGCGCTCCCCCAGCAGCAGCTGAGGTCGCAACAGCAGCGGCAGCTTGAACGGGGAGCGTAGTAGTTGCATTGGTCGAATTGCTAAACGATGGAGCAAGTGCATACGACGATGCACCATTGAAATTTACATTTACAGTACCGTTGGGATTTCCTTGTCCAGTGACGTGATTGGATTGATATGCTGCTGTACTCGAAACGGTAGATGCAACAGAAGACGGTGGTGTCAGCGCAGGAGTCGATGCATTACTACTTGATGTCACTGATGACGCCGTCGATGATGTTGTTGAAAACAGTGCGGCGGAAGACGAGGTGTAACCTGAATTTGTGCCACCACTGAGATCACCCGTACCAGCAGCAGTTGGGAATGCGCCTGTGGCTGCCAGGCCTGCGGACGCTAGTTGCTGTTGGTCCGCAGTCATACCTGAGGTGGCGTTGCCTCCAGCATTAGTTGGGTACAGTGCGGAGGAATAACCAGCGTCAAAGGAGTGAGCCGGTGAGGAATTGGTACTGCCTGATAGGGGCGGAGTGGTTGAAGTCACTGCCGAGCCTGAGGTGTGGAATGAGTTGTTCAAGTTCATTTGGGCGAGTCCCGACGCGAGGCCCGCGACAGTGGAATCCAGTCGGTTGAAGTCGGGTGCTGCAGTATAATGCGAAAGCGAATAAGCACTCATTGCTTGGTTAAGTTTGGTGGGCGCACTGGAAACGGTGCGAGCAGGCTCAAAGACCGAGTCGAAGTTGTCAGAGAGCTGCAGATTCGAGGTAAGTTGTGGTTGGATCAGGCTGCTATCATGCAATCGCGACATTTGCACTCAGACCTTGTTATGAATGCAAATAATTCACGCGCCGGCAGTCGTTGTACCTCGGAGGTATTATCAGTACCGCTGGGGCGAAAAAATGGAACGTCGCTTTGGTCGCGAATACGCGTGAAGGACGATCGTTCAGGAAAATAAATCGCGTGGAAACTTAATGGGCTTCAGTAATCAAGTTGTCTTGACAATGCTGATTCACCATGAGGTATGCGAATAATGCAGGATCTCCGATGATATCACAGACCGTAAAAAACTGTGAATCGTAGATCTTGCCTAAAAATGTGGGATATACGATGGTGTAAAGATAAATTAAAAATATTTACAATATAATCACTGCTGTGGTGTATCACGAAATTTAATTTAATCACAATTCCCACATCTCTAACCCCTCCATTTTACACTTTAACACTTTCGCGAACCAGCCTCGGTTTTTGAGTACAAGCGGCTAGCGGGCTATTCTAACGGTCCTGGCCTGGAATTTCAAAATTCTCTGCGCAGCGGGGCGCGGGGCGATGACGGCGGCAGCACTGTGGTGAACCCATCCACCTAGTATTGGTGAACGTAGCTTTGGCTCACAACTCACATACACACACTCATACTCATCATACTGACTTTGGATGGAATTTGCACCGTGTACCATATGCCTAACAACCCTCGTGAAAAGCACACTACACCGCCAGGCCATGTAGGTACAAATGGAATATTCACTATCGAAGAAGGCCCTCCGGAGATGGCCTCTGCTGAAGCAGTTTATGGAAGTTGATGAACGACTAGTCAAACTACTACTGTTGCGACGACGACGACGACGACGACGACGACTACGACTCATGCTCACCCTCGACCTCGCTGTCGACTCCAGCTCCTGCTGCGGCTGCTGCCAGCTGACGCACTCGCTCCGGTGTCGGCTGTACCAAGTTAGGTGCCCAGCCCACGCTGCGCGTTGTTGTCGTTGCTGTGCTTCTACCGCCTCCACTCTCAATGCCGACGCTCGCTGAATTCTCAAACAACGCGGTAGTGTCGAGGGTCTTTGGATCCATCACAGACGAAGAGCCCAGACCAAGCGTCTCATTCAACTCAGCGGCGTCGCTTTCCGACATGTCCTTTCCTTTCCCCTCCTGTCCCTTGGCCATCGTCTGGTAGTTAATCCATCGGACACAAGCGCGCAGGCGTCGGCGAATCACACTCAAGTTCTCGTCCATCTCAGCTGCTGCACGCTCAGCGTTCACCAACGCAGCAGAATTCGACTGAACCGACGCGCCCAACGCGGAAATCTGATCGGTGTTTGCCGTCACGTCAGTACGAAGCTTCAGCAACTGAGCTGCACAGTCATTGACCAACGCATCCAAATCGGTCTTGAGCTGTAAGATACTCGCCTCGTCGCCCACCACACGGCCCGCGAGTTCTAGTAGGCTCGCGCGAAGTGTGTTCAGGCCTGAAGCCAGTGTCTCCAGCCCATGCGAATTGCCCTGGACCCTCGCGTCGAGACTCTGAACGCGTTTGTCGAGCTGCTCCAACGCACCCTGCAGCACCTCGCTTGGATTCTTAGCCCCATCGAAGGCTGACTGCAGTTTGGCTTCTTGCTCAAGCATCCATGCGTCACGCCAATTCGTGATCGACTCGATGAATGTCTTGAGTTGCGTGTCAAAGTCAGCTCGTAGGTTATCTACGACTTGCGCTGTTGACGCAGAAGCCGCTTGAACGGTGCGCGAAACGATGGAGTCCGTTGCTCGATTAACGACCTCGGTACATCTACGTTCGATCGAATTTGCGATGTGTTCTACCTCTGTGACAAGCCTGCTATGAGCAAGTCCCAGCAGTTCTTGCGAATTAATGAGTTGTTGGTGCGCGTGGTGGATCGCCGCCAACTCGGTCTGGCTTATCATGACATGGTTAGGATCAGATGCCGCAGTGTTGTCGACCGAAGACGAAGAAATGGGTTTCCCTGTCGCCGGAGCCAGCGTTGGCGACGCACGCTCAGTTGGTGTTGAGACACGAATGATTGATTGACGCGACATATTTGAGATCTGATCCAGCTTCGACAGTACCTGGGACAGAGCCGAAACATTGCCGCCTGTCTCAACGCTAGCATTGTGCTGAATGGAATCGACTCGAGCTTCAAGTTTCGAGACGACAACCTGGGTCTGTTCCGTGGCTTTGGCCAGGTCCTTGGTCGTGTTGCTAAGATTACTTAGTGTGACTGAGAGCTCGGGAATGCCTTGGACAGCTGCCTTGAGCGAGTCAAGAGCCCTCTCATGTGCAGCAAGTTTCTGCTCGAGTTCTGATCGCTGAACCTTAACATCGGCCTTCAGTTCCATGAGATTCGGTTGCAGGGACTTAAGCTCGGCTTCGAGTTGGGCTGTTATTGAGCGAATTAGGTTGACGATCGCAAGTCGCGAATCTGATGACTCGGATTCGAGCGCTTGACGGATAGCATTTTTGATGCTGGCATCCAGATCCTGGGTTGAAGGTGTAACTGCAGGATGCAGCGTTGATACGACTGGTATCTGCGATGGCTGTGATTGCTGTGATGGGAGCTTTGCAGCGACTTTTGTTGCAACCTTTGATGCAACCGACGTCGCAGTTGAAGTTGCAGTTGCAGTCGCCACCTCGGCAGAGATCTTGGACGCCGTCTCCGCCGCAGCGTCCTTGGCAGCAGCAACTGCAAGCTGAATGATTTTCCACCCAGCTTGTTGCGGATTAGTTGATCGAGATCCGGCATTCGAGCCAAGAGGTTGAGGTCGTGACGAGGGCGAGGACCTTGAATGGGGCGGACTTGATCGGATATTCGTTGAAACGACACCTGGACCGCTGCGTCGTGGTGTACGGAACATGACTCCGTCACTACTACTAGAATCGGATAACTCCCTCGCCTGAACGGCTGCTCCAGCCGCGTCTCGGATACGTGCAGGCGCTTCTTCGTGTTGAGGTTGCATATCGTCCCCTATGATATCCTGTAAGCGCCGTAGCCGCTTGGAGAGGACATTCAACTTCGTGTCAAAGGATGTGGTTTGCGCTAACATGCGTTCGGAGACCATGGCCTTAGTCTCATCGAGCACCTGCGGCAGCTTTTGATGCATGATTTTAGTCGCAGACTGAGCAGCTGCTGCACGCGCCTGCGCAAGCAATCCAGTAATGCGTTGCTCAAGCTTGTCTGAAACTTTACCAGCAGCCCGTTCCGCGGCGGATTCAGCTGCTGTAGCTGCCGCTTGCTCGGCAACCTTCTCTGCAGTCTTTTCTGCAACAGTCATTCGATCACTCAAGACCTCATGCCACTCTCGCAGCTGGACCAGGCACTGCTCAAGATCTCCACGAATCTTTACAACACTCTTAGCAGCTTCCTTGGCGGTCGTCTCGGCTCGGGACGATGTACTCAGCGCCTGTTCGATCTTTGGCGCAAATAAATCCTGTTTCGTCTGAGTCTCGAGTTCCCGAGCTTGTCTTAGCGATTCGAGCTGCTCAGTCAGGGTACCCAGCTTACCTTCGAGTCTCTCAATCGAGAGCAGCGCGCCAGCCAGGCCTTCAGCTAATGAAGCTGCGTGGTGAGCGCTGCTTACTTGCTGAGCAGCGAGATCCTCGAGTGTAGCGACTGATGTTTGAAGTACACTTAGAGTCGACTCAGCTTTGAGGATACGCTTGAGCGCGAGGTCTATTCGCGAGTTTTGCGCTTCAGAACGCTCTTCTGCCTGTTGTTTTATCAACGTGAGCATGTCATCATGTAATCTCAACCGAGCATCGATTTTTTCAAACCTCTGGTCGTAGGTCGCAACCCTATGGCGCATCGCTGTGAGTTCGTCCAGTAGCACGCCAATCTGCATATCGGCGGCGGCGCGTGCATGCGCCGATGCAACCAGTGCAGTGCCGTATAACGCTGCGGCCTCCTCATCTTCCAGGGGAATCAATTGCCTTGCACGAGGATAGTCGTTTGTTCGCCCATGGGGTTGGTCATTTGGAACTCCTCCAGCAGTATTGGTGACCTGAACCGAAGACGGAAGCGAGGCAGCCAATCCAGTAGATGTTGTGGCAGCCGTCTGTGGGTTTTGGCCCTGAGTCCCTGCCGAAGGTTGCGACACGGAAGGCGGGGCAGAGGCATGAGATACAGTGGACATGTTAAGTTTTCCATCCTGATACATGTGCTGTGCTGTTCTGATATGACTAGTTCGCTGTGGAGAGAGTCCCGTACCCACTGCTGTAGCGGTCTCCTGAGGTGGCCTTTGCATTGGTTGTCCTGTTGCGGAATTCGCCGCGGAGTTTGCAGTTGGGTTCGCTCCGACCATCCCTGAAGAGAAGTTCGAGACATATCGCGTAGGGGGCTGATCTGTGTAAGCTAGGTGCGGCCGCATATGGGGCGGCCTGCTATCAGCTACAGTACCGCCTGCGCTGAAAGGCGTCTCAACACCCGTGTGTGCCTGCATACCAGCAAACTCCGTCACTGGAGATGTGGATCGGGCCCGGTCTGATGAGGTGTGATTCGAGACACTATCGAATGTGAGTGCTGCTGGACGCGGCCAGACAGGTGAGACTAGACGTGATAAGGTAGTTTTCCGGGTGCAGTACGATGAATAGGCTCCGAGGGGCAATGGGGCGAGGGGGCCAAGGGGGTGTAACGGAAAGGAAAATCGCCTTAGGCTCGCAAGATCTATAGGAAATGTATAGAATCTGCGTTTGAACTCGGGATAAAACTCCTTCCATTCAGGTTTTACAGTTGTGATCCTGATACGTATTATACTCTCCACTTCGTGCACGCATCCACACTCGCCAGGCACTATCCTCTCCAAAGTGACCAAACCCCAAGATCTTGGTTTAGCCGGATCCGGCTAACGGCTCGTTTTCGAATTTGAGCCGACACCGGTCACTGGCTTGAGAGCTGCGCTGCAGTGCGCGCTGCAGTGAAGCATTGAAGCAGTGAAGCAGTCCGCGGAGTGAAACAGTGAGGCAGTCAAGGGAAGGGATCTAAAACATGCTTCGCGTAGTGTATTGGGTTTGTGTGCTTTATCAGACTTCCTCAGTCTTGGGGAGCCCGGTATAGCTACGATGCTCATTCGGGGTAGTACCGATAGTTGTACGCATACGGCATGGAGGTGGAAGTGTCCTGTGACGCGAATGATTTCCCGGGTCCGCCCGTGGATGTCTGCGCTTTGCTTGTTGTCAAGGTCTTCTGCAAGACATTTGCGTCCATAACGGCGAGCCATTTCTCGACAAACTCCTTGGTCGAAGGGATCCCTTGCTTGCTGGAGTTGACATGTGCTCTATCTCGACCTGTGTCTGCGGAACCAGAGCGATCTCCGCTTCCATTTTCCACGCTGCCATCCCCATCTCGATTGAAGTTATTCCCACCGAAGAAAGGCACCTCGACGAGTGTAGGTCTGGGCTGCGCTTCGGCCACGTTACGCTTTTGCAAGCGCTGCTGATCATACCGAGCTAGCAGCAACTCAACGTCACGCTTCGACATGACATAGTCATCAACAAGCTTCGGATCCTTCACAGTTGTTTCCCTGGCCTGGTCTGTACTCAATCGCTCGTGGCGCTTCCGCTGGATGAAATCCAGCAGACTCTTGGAGATGAGATAAGTCCCAGGATGCGTGCCCTCCAGCTTCTCGGGAGGGCAATACTGTCGGACAGGGCCACATCCGCATGCGCAGCCAAACTCCCTTGCTGCAGCAAGCTCCTCTGAAGTGAGGTTACGACCGTCAAGATCATACTTGGTGCGCGCGCATTGGCATTGACATTGTCCGCAAGCTGACGACGACTGGTTGTCTTGATCATAGTCCTCACTCTCGGTACTCAGCACCCTCTGAATCTCCTTCCGATGCAGTACTTGGCTGGCAACGCTGGCCCTGGCAGCACGGGCCGCTGGTCCTTGGCCATCTGCGTAGATACCGGCTCCGTTGTGAAGAGCCTCTTGGCGGGGTTCTCGCACGCTCTGCTTCCCTCCACTCAGCACAGCTCGAACGTGACGTGCAGCATGGCTGGATGCATCACAGTGTATCCTGCAGTCAAATTCACTCGCTCCTCTTCGCAACGCAGGGCTGCCTGCCATCATTTGTTTGATCTTGACGCGGATGTTGACGTCGGGAGAGTTGAAGCGCGACTCCCAATCAGGTCGCCCTTTGGAGGAAAGTGCGATGGTGTGAACCTCACCGGTGCATCCGAAACTAGGATCCGTTGCGGCGCGTGTGGTGCCAGGTGCAGGTACAACCTTGGGATCATCCCCTTCTCGACGTCGACCACTGCCTAATCCATAGAGAACAACATCTCCTCGGTTTGCCGCGCGCGCTGTGGATTCGCGAAGCAGCTCTTTGGTGCGGCGATTCTGTCTGTCAAGCTGGGCACCGAAGCTCGGCGGCCGTCCAAACACACCTCCTGGCAGTGCCGTTTGCTTAAGATTCGAGCGCCAGGCAGGCCGTCTGCGTCCCCCAATCACTGTGCTGAGATTAGGACTTGATCTGCTCGAAGTCATGCGTGAGCCGTGAGAAGCCCGCAAAGAAATGTCATAATGTTTCGGTGCAGCAAGCTCTTCGAGTCTTTTGTTGCGTTCCTTTGCCTTTTCTTTTTCGGTTTTTTGTTGAGGCTTGGTCTCACCTTCGTGGTGTCGCTTCTTGGCAAGCAGCCGGGTTGCACTCGAGACTAGTTCTGGATCGGCCTTCGCACGTTCTGTTTCCCCAGCAATGCGAAGCAGTTCCTTATAGTCAGACAACTCGTCTGCACTCAAATCGAGATCTGCGGAGCCGGTGGTACGCGTGCGAATCTTGGAGAATACGTCTTCATCCGCATCGAAATACCTCCGATAATTCTCCCGGAGCAACGCGTTGGAGTGTTCCGGTAATAAGGTTGAATCATCGCTGTTGTCGTCAAACGTGGTGATTTTTGCGAGTAGGTCCTGCTTCGTCTTCTCGACGATCTCGTCGAAACTGGCGGGTCGGGAATTGCTCGTGCCCTGCAAGAGTTCAGTCGCCTGTCCATGCTCAAGCCCAAGATCGGTTCCCGATATAGACTGCTTCTGTCGTGCCCTTTCGACATCAAGAAGAGGCACGAACGAGTCATAGTAATTCCTACGTTTGGCATTGTCAACGCTCTCCTGCACTAAACGCTCCGTTTCTGCTCGTGCGGCTGCCAACTTGGCCAGTTCTTCGCGTCGTTGAGCAGCACGAATTGCTCGAGCTCGAGCTTCGTTGCTAGCTCGTTGAGCTGCAGTGCGGCGCGCATTAATCTCTTCGCGTGCGTCGTGACCTTTAAGCTGGCCTGCGGGGAAAAAGGGGGTCTTGGACTGTGCGCTCTTTGGACGAGCAGGCGAAGATCTAGAAGGTGTGGTCGCTTGAGCTGCAGATAGGGGGCGTGTGCGCCCAGCTTTGACATTTTTGGGTGGCGAGTGAGACTTCTGACGAGAAGTGTGTGTTTCATCGGCGGAACGGGATGATTCTTCACTTTCCTCCTCCTCAACGGCCCCCGTCTGTCGCTGCTTTTCCAAGATCCATCCTAGAATCTCAAGAGGATCAGCATCGGGACCAGGTGCATCGGGCGCGGGCAAATAGTCGTGGTCTTCAGAACGGGACCTACGGTCGTCATGGCGCACATACGTATCGCCTTCGCGAGATCTATCTTCATCTCCGGCTTGAGTTGACGAAGCGTGGTCTGCGTAGTACGAGTCCACAAACGGTACACGAGACGATTGGTCGAGCGACGGCGCGACCCGAGGTGCTAGTGAAGCCGTATGTGACGCCGCCTTCACACGTTGTGCACCTAAAGAGCGCAGCTTGTGCTCAATCTCTGCTCGCCGTATCTCCACGAGTTCGTGTTTCTGATTCGCCAACTCCTCCTGTAGTCGCTTTCGCTGCTTGTCCAATTCCGAATCGACAAGCTGCGTGGCTTCAACATACCTGGCGCTCTTGTCCTTGTCAGCGTGTGTGCGCTGGAACATCGGATCGTCCAGAACCTCTTCAATCAACCGCTCACGAGTCGCCTGGGCCTTGAGTTCAAAGTCAGTGAGAATCAGACTGTGCTTTGCGTCGATCGAGACTGTGTAGCTCAGCAATCCCAGCAGGAGTGGATTAACTTCATCAGGTGAGACGGGTGCCTTCAGAATGTCCTCGATAGGCTCTCGTTCTGGTTGTCTTGTCGTGGTAGCTGTCTGGGGTTGACTCGGGCTGGGGGAGGAGCGTTGACGGCCAGTCTCGACCGTTGCACGAGTGACTGGCTGCTGAGCTGGAGGCTGCTGCGGGGAGGCTGTCCGGTGTGAATTAGAGGGTTCCACGTCATTACCAGCACCCACACGTGTGGCTGCCTCCTCATGCCTCCTCTGCTGCTCCCTGAGGCCCTGCAACTGCTCCCGAATCATGTCAGCAAGCTGGCTGTCGTGGGAACTCTCTGGTTCAAATGTGTTCTCATCATAGTCATTGTCTTCGTCCGCATCTGCGGACTGATTCAGATCGTGGCGATCTTCGTCGAGATCTAGATCATCGTCCTCCTCACGCTCCGCATACGCCGCAAGCCGCTGCATCATCTCGTCATTGAGTCCGCCCTCCTCTAGCTCCCAAGTTTCTGGAGCATGCTCCTCTTGGTCCATGGGGACTGGCTGAGTGGTCACCGGTGGCTCTAATGGATCGAGTGGATGCAAATCAAACCGTTATGTTTGCACTGCGAATCACTCCGCGCAAGGGCGTCAAATCGAGCTTGAATTGTCTCAAACCGAGTGGATGTCTCGATTCAAATTCGAATTCGAAATGTGGATCTGGCCTGATCCGGCTAAAACGGTGTGGCTGGTGACCGAGACGTCAGGGGCCTCGCGCCCAACTCGCAACATGCTGCGAGACCGAGCTTCGTCTGGTCCGAGACTCCAGAGTCAGCTGGACAAATCAGGGCCAGGACGGATAGAAACTGCACTTCACAGGACATATCTTTTGGGCATGATATTCGCTCGGTTGTACGGTGAGAGATTCTGAAACAACACTTGATTTGGATACTAGAACTTGTTTTTCATCGGCTTCGCTGCACTAGAGACGCGAATGCCCCGAGCATGATCCAGAATCCGACGGGAAAGACAACAACCAAGAGATATGACACGTGCAAAGGACGTTTGTAAGAGGAGTTGAGACCAGGATGGTGCGGCAGACTCGTGTGTGTGATAAGGTGGCCTCTCTAATACTGATCGCCCCGACTCATCCCCCCACACCCTAACGAATCACCCCGCTTTAGACCGAAAAATCATCCAATGAGCGATGAGCAGAAGGTTGAGGTATGTCCCCGCCCCTTGTTTGCGCGCTGAGAGGGTGCCCCGTGGGTAATAACTTGGCCATGCATGGTGCTTTCATCTTCGAATGGTATAGGCCTGTGTCAGCCTAGAACTCCCCAGAAAACCCTCGAAATGGCTGCTGGAATCGACGCGACTCAGTTCTGTAAGGTCCTCACTCACATGAGGTACTCTCTGTCACACACCACATCACTGTAGAATTCTGCTGCATCGGCATCAGATGACTTTCCCCGTTTCATTCTGCCGTGCCCGCCTCGGGGCCACAACCCAGATGGCGTCATCGCGGTAGATGTGACTGTCACAGACCCAGTTGTTCACAAAGATGGTGCACTAGGATCTCACGTGATATACCGCGTTCGGTCAACCATTCACTATGCAAATGGTCAGAGCTCGCAGGGCTTTGTCTTACGACGTTTCCGTGAGTTTGAATGGCTACATAATGCTCTGAAACGATGCTATATTGGCTGCATTATTCCTCCTATTCCTGAGAAATCGGCCTTCGGCCGCTTCGAGCCCAAGTTCATCGAGGAGCGTCGCTGCGCACTTGAAAACTTCATTCGACGTGTGGCTGCACATAGCGACATGCGTTCTTCCCCCGCATTCACCAACTTCCTCCTCAAAGACACCTCCGCGCTGCAAACGATCATCGATGAGAACTCGCTTCCCGACCCCTTCTACAATGTTTTACAAGCCATCCGACTGAAGCACTTGACTGTTCCTCTGAAGGCATCCCTCAGCCTGTTGAGCCAAAATGCCAACGCGAATGCGACCGGAGCTAATGCTGCAGCTGATGAGACCGCCGAAGCCAAAGGCGAGACACCAGACGCTGAGGCCATACCGAACCCTGAAGGCGATGTACCTACTGTTCCCCCCTCACCGTTCTCGACTGGAGAAGCGCCAGCACCCAATGCATCAGCCATTCAACTACCTCCCACAGACTTGAACGGACCCATTATCCCAACATCATACTACGCAACTATTCTTTCAGAGGCCCAAATCATTCGTATCGAAGGTTTGGATAACGTTGGGAGGTCGTTGGATTCACACTCAGGTGTGACCTCGGCCAACGGCGCGCCCAACCCACCTACTCCATCCCCTGGCGCAGTTGCTATGGTAGTGGCGGCAAGTGCTGGCAGTGCTTCGTACGTTTCGCAGGCTGTGACGCTGTTATCCACTGCACTGATTAACATGTTCTCTCACACCGTGGAGACGGTACAGGGTGCGCTTACACAAGGCAAGCACATTGATCAGACCCTGGAAGACCGCATTCTGGAACGTGCAGCATCATACGCACGTCGCTATCAGGAGAAGATTTCCAAGGCGATTTCGGTTGTGGAAAATCTGCTCAATCAAGCGGAGGAGTTCCGAGCTACCATGGCACAGCTCGGCAAGATTTGCAGCGAACTCGCAGATCACGAGCGTGGCGATTTGCAGGAATCACTCGCTGTCTCGCTGCAGCATTTCAGCGAGTGCATCGCCAAGGTAAATGAATTGGAGGCGCAAGTTCCTCTGAGTGAGCAGCTGGTTCTGCGAGATCACCTGAAGGACCAATACCGAATGGCTGGCGCTGTATTGGAAATGTTGGAGGCTCGCGCGGCCGTGCTGGCAGAGTACAACAATACGGTTCGCAACGTCGAGCAAAAGGAGCTGAAGTTGCGTCAGCTGCCTAACGGCCAGCCGGTTCCATCCGCAACCTCAGGCATCACACCTGTGTTATCCTCCGATCCTAAGGTTCAGGCGTATCAACAAGCTGTGCTAGACGCACGATTGCACCAAGCGTGGCAACGTGAATATCTCAAGAAAATCACCGAGTTCGCGTTGGCTGAGCTTGCATTGTGGAAGAACAGCAAACGCGTGGACAGCATTAACTCAATCCGTCATTATGCTCAGATGCGGCAGCGCTTGTCAACTATGGCTTCCCATCTGTGGGCAGAGTTGTCTTCAGTGTTGCAGTTACAGGTGTTGTCACAACAGCAGACACAGCAGCAGCAGATTCACAAGCAATTCCTGCGTGAGCAACAGGCAGCGACGGCTGCATCGGGGTCAGGCTCAGAAGAGAGCAAGTCGAACGTTCCAGACGGTCAGCAGCAGTAGCTTCTGTAGGGGTAGTGTTGCATTGTGATTAAGCAATGCGATCATTGGCACATAAAGCCAGGTATATCAAGCAAATGCGTACAATACAGTACAATAACAGTACCCGGTAACAGTTTGAGTCGTGAATAGTGTATTTTGGACGATGTCAGAGGTGGTTAAAAAAAAAAAGCAAGATTATGTACATTGATCAAATGAAGTGAGAGAACTACTAAAGAGTCACTTTGCTAATGTAACGCAGGATGACAGAGCAGGAGCACGGAAGAACGTGCTTGCGTTCTTCCTGCTATATCATGCGTCATAATCTATCGTCGTCGCACGGGCTTCCACTTATAGATAGTGTCAACGACGTTGCCAAACTCGTCCTTCTTCACGAGCTTGATCGCTTGTCGACCTTGCTTCTGGGCGCGGATGCCATCACGTTTGCGGATGACCTTCTTGCGGGCGCTCTCAATAGCAAGTGCACGTGTGAGACGCTCGTCGAGTTCGACGTAGGACTTGACCTTGCTCTTCTTCACTGCGTCGACGTTGTAGGTACCCTCCTTGTTGACAATGATGCTGCCCTTGGCGAGCTGGTCCTTGCGAACCGACGTCAGCGAGCTCTGTGCGAGTTCGGGCAGTGTGTCGAGATGCTCTGCTGCGCTGAACTGTTTAGCCTCCTCCACGCTGTCCTTGAAGACGACCTTTTTCCTTCCGGCGGCATTGTGCTGTGCAGTCTCATCGAGCATCTGAAGCGAGGCCTGGAGTCGCTCAATCTTCTTGAGCTCCTTCTGTCGCACATGTTCAAGATATTCCAGATCGTCTCGGGTCTTCTCGTGCACCTCATCGATGGTTCGCTTGCGTTCGCGTGTGTCCACGGTGTATCCACGCTTGGACTCAGTGTGAGTCATGCCAGTATGGAACTCATCAGGGTTCTTGAGCGCGGCAAGGCGTTCGAGTCGTTGCCTCGCCTTCTCATATTTGTGTGTAGCATCGGCGCGCTTCTTATAGTCCTTGTGCTTTTCCAGGAAGCCCAGCTTCTTGCGCTCTGCGGGCTGTGCGCGCTCCTGATAAGTGCGTGTTTTGACATAGTTCTTAAATGCCCGTGCGGAGGACATTGCTTGGGTGGTGTGGTAGTTTTAACACGTTAAAATTAAACTACAGCCTATACACTATCAATTTAATACGTTAGTATTACAATACAAGAATACCTAATGGGTATTTCAACTCGAATGTTGATGTTCGTAATCTGTCTTGGACCGAGTATTCCGTCACCCCCTGTATTGTCCCTCACCCCCGACTCCGCAACTCCCCTCCCCTCCAGCCACCCAGAATTTCGGCTTGGACTGTTTTCGCACTGCGCGTGCACTGCGCGTAGGAGGAGATTTAATGTGGGGACACCGCAGGGTGGAGACCAGGCCAGGACGGCTCTATATCGCGTCACTCGCTGGGTGCTGGTGTCTCTGCAGAGCAGTGCAGTGCGGTAGAGTTAGTGCTGCACTGGCAAGCTTGGTCCACTTTTAGCCGGATGAGGTTATAATAACTAGCCCTCTTTAGCCGCATCCGGCTAAAATTCTCGTCAAGTGCCTAGAGTGATACGTGCTATGACTGGTGCATATGGCATATGTGGGTGTGCAAGACACCGCTCGGCACGCTGGAGACCACTCCGCTGTGACGATATACAGTAATATAACCCGCTCATGCCCACGGCGTGTGTGGAAATGGACGCCGATGCGTGTGTCGACAGGAAGGATTGCCGCACATGGAGTGGATATGTAACGTGATACGGCACACCTTGATAAATAGTCAGTAGATTCATACCTAGCTTAGACTTCCATGGCTGGTTAGCACATGCTCACTCACACAGACTCACCCCTCTCCACACATGCACACACTAGCACGACGCATCAGCCTGCGTGGCGAGGGAATACGCACTGTCTGTGACCCGTCACAGCACTTGGCGTCACTCGACTTGACTTCACTCGACTTGACTTGGCTTGACTTGGCTTAACTTGACTTGACGTAGCTTGACGTCGCCTTACTGCACTGCATCCACGCCCAGTCACCCTCACAGTCACCCTCACACTCAGTCGTGCAGTCCAACTCCCCCTCTCCGACTGACTGTTCGTGTCAAGAGCGAGAGAGCGTGATGAGTGAAACCAGCTCTGCCTGCTCAGGCAGTACATGGAGCACTCAGGACCAAGCGCGAGATCAACACCGAGATCAGAATCAATTTCAAAATCACTCACACCAGCCAAAGTCGCACTCAGTCGATACCAGCACGACTATCACCACGATCACAACCACAATCACGACCACGACCACGACCAGGACGACGAACACGGAAACTAGCGCTGATGCTGCCACCACCCGCATGACCATTTCACCAGAGGAGATTCAGGCTAGACTCGCCGAAACCTACGCACCCCCCACTAGCAACACCCTCGGGCTGTATATCCCCAAGGCGGCACTCGGTATGGGGACGAATGTGTCGAAGGAGGGCTCAACCGAGCCAGATCCAAGTATGGATGTCGCTCCAACTGACACCCGCAAGATCACACGCGTGGCAGGAAGCGTGCATGCACTCGATATCGTTGATGCAATCTTCCCCTACTCACCTGAGTATATGCGACGACGAGACCCGAACGATACAAGGTATCGAGCACCTGTGTTCGACCATATCAACGCCTCATGGAAGCTCAACAAAGCCCTCATCGCACGCATGTTCAAGTCGTGCTACCATCTCAGCACACTGACCAATCCCGACTCTGCCCGGGACCCGAACTCCATCGAAGAAGAGCTGCGCTTCAAGGCGGTCAGCTTCGGGCACCACCCTTCCACGCTCACCACAGGTGTCGTGATCCGCCGCGAAGAACTGCCCGCTGAGGCGCAGGGATTCACAGCAGCCGACTGGGCCATTCGCTTTCTTCTCGTCATTGCCAATGGCCTGGCCCTTCGGCTCCGGTCGGAAAGCAAAAAACGACTTCTCGCACTTGGTGAGAGGGCCTTACGGGACGGTTTCATATTCACTGAGCAACGTGACTCTCTCAGTCGAGCAGCAGCGGTGCAGTTCCTCCGAGAGCCGTATAGTATCGATGTCTCCCCGGAGACTAACTGGCGCGTGTCGCAAATCACGATTGACATTGAGAAGTCAGAGGCTGAGGCGATGAATCGGCAATGGGTTGGACAAGATGGAGTTAACCCCTTCGCGGGATACAAATTTGGCATCCCTGATATCGCCTGGCTGGACTACCTGCCCCGAACCGCGTGCACCAGGTGTAACAAGATGTTCCATTTGTATTGTCCGAACTGCCGTCAGCTGTGTCTCCCGTCGCTTGAGCTGGTCCAGGAGCATACGAAGACCAAGTTCGAGGGTGACGCGACCAAGCTGAAACATGCCATGGCCGCTTACGAATACCTCAAAGAGCTGCATGAAAAGCCGGTCGTGCTGCCTGCGAACATTCAGTTGGTATATCATCCCCAAGAGAAAGTCTCCAAGTCAACCGGGCTGCATGGTTGTGTCCTTGCTCCTTCTCAATGCCAGCTGATTCGATTTCCCGACGAGATTCCTGCTGAGGGCTTCGACGAGAAGAGCACTGTTGTCTTGTTTCCTACCGCAGATTCAAAGTATCTGGATGATCCCGAGATCGATGTCAATTCCATTCAGAACGTAGTCGTGGTTGAGGCAACGTGGCAAAAAGCCGGTAATGTACTTCGTCATCCGGCAATCGCACGGTTGCGAAAGATTCGCCTTAAGGAGCGGGTCACAACATTTTGGCGGCACCAAGAACTCGGCAACCAGTTCTTAGCCACGCTAGAGGCGATGTACTATGTATGTGTGGAGCTGTATGAACGACAAAAATTTGAAGGCTACTCGACACCTGTTGCTCCGCTTCGCGGTCAACTTGCGGGCCATAACCAGACGTCCACCACCATGGAGGGACAGGTGGAAGTGGCGGATGATGTGGAAGCTTTCATCCCGAGACAAGAGCGAAGGCGTGAGTCAACACACCCCACTCAAACCAACTGCGGTGCTGCCACGTATCATGAAGAAAAGCTCTGGAAAGCGACTGAGGCCGAAATTGCGCTCGCTCGGAAAAAGCTTCGCATAGAGGAGGACGCAAAAGACACAACTGAGATCCTCCCCTCAGCAACCGCAGCAGTAGCGCCAGTTACGACAGCGGCGTCAACACGTGCGGTAGCGTCAGACACCGAACAGACGTCAACTGACCAGAAGGGTGCCATCCCGAGCTCGCCTCGCGCACGGCCCAGAGTAGGAGACCTTGCAAAAAGCGTTGATCAAACAGGTGATCGGGTGCCTGAAGATCTAGCAGCAGCCGCGGCAACCTCCGCGACGAACTCTGGCCAGGGGATCTCGCACATGTATGGAGAGGAGCATCGCTATTACGGTGAGTTTGATGACCTTCTTTTGCTATATGCCCATCGATATACTCGAGTCGCACAGGGTTGTAAGGAGAGAGAGGAGAGGGCCAAAGCCAAACATCGAGTCGTAGAGGTCAAAGACGAAGTCGAAGAGGGTGAAGAAGAGGCCACACCTCAACGGTACCGACCCAAGAGTTGGAGGACACACGATCCTGCCATGCTGCATGAAATCGTCGACAGCGCACTTCGAGCTGAGAAAACCTTTTTGGAAAGATCCAAGCCGGCCTTGCACGAACAAGAGAACTTCCGTCAGCCATAAACTAATCCCTCTTCGGTAGTTAAAGGTATGAAATCAAAGGTGTATTCATTGAAAGATCTTGAACGTAGGGGCTGAAGTTGTTGGTACTATTGCATACGCAATGGAAAGATACATGAACAACATATCAGGGTATAAACTCAATCCCTCGTCGGAGGTTGACTTGGGGCGAAGTTAGTAACGGGATTCGCATGGATATACGTTCTCAGCTGGAACTATCAAACAAATATGGATTCGAGGGATGCAATGTGAATCCAAGCATCCCAGGCACAAAAAAGCAAGATATTGAAGTACACTTAGCACTTAAATCCATGCGGTATAGTGCTCTGGCATCACCGCCAGGCTCAACGGCGATGTTGCTTCAGCGGCTATTGCGGCCGCGACTTCGTCGGGAAGAAGCGATTGTCGCGATGCCTGAACTTCGAGGCCAGCTCTGGGTCTAGACTCCTCATGACTACAACCCGGATCGGATCTACCTGAGGAAGGATACATGTCAGAAGATCTTGAGCTCGGTGAATCTTTGATTGAGCCTTCGGCTTGCAAGGATGGAAGAAGCATGGGATCTTGCCCAATGATCCTCAGGCGAGCTCGATGTAGTGCGGAAACCACGGTGGGACGCAAGTAATCACTTGCCTCAACACGTTCCAGGATGCTCTCAAACACAACGTTGGCTTGCTCAGTACTGATAGCAACAGGCACGGATGCATCGTGATGACCTAGCACGTCTGCATCCTTGGAATCTAGGTAAGCTCCACCTAGCGAAGTACTCATGCGTATATCTGCATGATCCTCGTGTGAGTCTATGCTATCATCTTCAACCGTTGCTGAAGCATCTGCATCCATAAGTGGTACCGAGTTATGTACATGACCATCGTCGACATGTGCTTCATCGGTGTACTGAGGGCCCAGAGTGTCAAGCAGACGCATGAGGACTTGGAGGTCTTGTGAGTAGGTTGCGAGTGAATACGCGATTTCGTCGAAGTTCGTATCGTATTCCTTCGCAGATTCATGCATTTTCTTGCTGATCTGTCCGAAAGTCTCCAATACAGTTCTGGTGCTACAGCCATGGTTACGAACGCGATTGTTACTTGTGACGTGTGTTCCATCCATGGAGGTGCCCGCGGTTCGCACAGTCTGGTTACCAAATGGCGCCAGACTTGGGCCTCGTCCTCGGGCACCAGCCTCTGACGGGGGAACAGCAAAGATGCTCTCAATATCGGATGCAAGCCTGTCTACGATGCTCACAGTTTGAAGTAGCAAACGAGAAGTAAATCCGGGAATATGTAGCATTAGGTAGGCATCATCGGGATTGCCGAGGGCTAGTGTTCGCGGGTCGATCCGCAGCGCTGTCGCGCAAGCTGAACCAATGTTTGTGATGTTCGACGACTGTTGTGGATGGGCCGAACAAAGGTTAATGTCCGGAACACCAAGTGATGAAACATTGGGCAGAGAAATTGGACTCAGACAGCCCGGCATTTCGTCTTGGCGGACACTGCTTCCTGTGACAGGTGGGACCGGAGGAACAGGCGAGTGACAAGCGCACGTGCACTGCGTAGGGTTCGTGAGGTCGAGTGGGGTGCTGGTCGCACCAGGTCCTAAGGGCGAGCTAGCCATAGACGTCTGAAGGGGCGAGTACTCCTGAGTTGAATCATCTCGTGACTTTAAGGAAAGCCCAATGGATGCACATGCCAGAAGTGCCTGCGTGGAGGATGAGAATGTGCTGGAACTCAGTGCCTTCTGCCTTGCCTGTGCACAGGCCTTCAGCGTGGGTTTGAGAATATGATCCACTACAGTTGGTAGCTTAAGTTCCTGCAATTTCGACCAAGACCGCCTTACACGCGACAGTTTGCCGACGATGGCCTGGGTGGAATACCGGATGGCCGACAGATGAACCTGCTGGCCGCACATGGCTGAACCCAAGTTCGAGAGAATCTTGGCTTCGTCTAGATCGGTCGAGTTGCTTGCTCGGATCGCACGTGCGATGGATTCAGACACAACCGCCGCTACAACGTGCGGAGTTGTACTTACCGAGGGTAAGTTTGCAGCGAGAGACTGAACATGCGATAGAGCGTCAAGTACGGCGACGGGCGAGAGGTTGGCTAATGAAGGCGCTCGGAAAAGTGGTTGGGGCAGCCAATAGAACTTCATGCTGTTAACGTCGTGATTGCGGTGCTTGAAGAAATCCAGCGGCTGCATATCGCGATGCTTGGCTGAATAGGGTGGCATCTCTTTGGGGTTGAATCCTGGAGGCAAAGGGACCGTATGAGACTTCTGGAACGGGCATTCTAGATGAAGCAATCCAGTGTTGTACAGTGAAGCGAGGGCAAAGTTGAGTTCGGATTCAATGAAGGATCTCCATTCTTGCCCTCCACCTTCGACTGGCTTGATCTGCTCCTTATACCTGAGATTGTTATCGAGTGACGAATGCACCGTAGAAATAGCATCCTCTCCAAGCAAAGAACGTGCCTGGTGTAGCAAGCTTTCCAATGAATATACTGGAAGCATTGTGCGTACTTCGCTAGGGGTTTGGGCGCAATCATCTTTGTTGTTGATGCTTGGCACACAACCACCGACCGCCTGAGATGGATGTGCAGAAGGTAGATCCAGTAGTGGAATGAACTTACACAGTGTTGCGGTCGCTGTTCTGACTGCATACGGTAGAAGGGCATCGCGTGACGTTCCGGGTGTTAGCGATCCGTTCTCAGACACGGGAAGCAGGGACGCCGCAATGGACCTCGCTACTGAAAGAAGAGCTCCGAAATGCGGCGAGTACGATGATGAAGGTTCATGCATCTGCAGTGATGAAGCTGGCGTATGCGAGCTCGCGGGCTGTTTCAAAGCGGTCACGATACGGGCTAATAAAACTAGAGTACAAAGCGTGACATTGACCTGGGTGGTGCGCTTAACGTCGGGGTTGATGATGGTACCACGAGGTAGCACCTGCGGCGTCTGGGGTTGATCCACTCTTGAGTTCGGATCTGCTGCATGCAGTACAGATGAAGCTACCATTCGCTCAAACTTTTCGTTTTCAAAAATAACTGACATCGCCGGTTTGGATTGCGGGGGCAGAAGTGCCTCTCCATCAGCGATAATCGAGGACACAGGCAGTTGATGCTTAGATCGAGCTCTATACCACTCGCGTACGCATGGTAAATTTCGGACTGCCTCGATTGTTCGAGTGCACAGCGAGAGCTCGTCGATCACAACAGATGTGATCGTGAGGTTCGAGAGTTGCGACCATTGAGGATCGATGACAAGATATTCGGGAATGCGGACAACTACCCTACGATTCTGGCCATTCGGATTCTGGAAGGTACTGCGATTGCTTTCGTCATCGGTTGTGGAACTCAGCCCGTCGCCAGCCTCAGTCGCAGAAGTCGCGTGCTTCGCTTCGCGTACCTCTGACTCACCCAGTTCCTCCTCACCAGAGGTCCTCTGGTGGACTGTGAGGGGGGCGAACTGAGCTAATCGAGTCGACGTCGTTCGTACTCGAGTAATTAGATGCCTGAGGTTCATAGCAGATGTTCGAATTAACTCAAGAGCCCGTTGATGCATATTCAGCATGGCGGGTGATCGAATACGATGAATAATTGGGAGATGCGAATGCAGGCCAAATGCGGTCAACGAGCACAACATCGCCTGTGTTACAACGTGGGTTGCTGCCACATCAGCGTGCTTTGAGTAGCACCGAGTGATACTAGTCAGGCTTCGTGGGGGACACGGTGGTCTCGATGACAGTGACTCGTAATTCGTTGACCGCTGTTGAGCCATATACGCGAGCAGACGCGCAGAGCTCTCACGAATCCATAAGCCTGCATCTGGAATGACCCCCAGCGGGAAACGGCTCGCTTCAACAACATGCAGACGTGATACCAGTGAGAGTACATGACTCGATTTCTGGAGCAAGGATTGAACATGCACTTTGCGTCGTAGGAAGATTGCTGATCGCAATTGTTCGAGGACAGACGAAGCCGAGTTATCACCAGAAGCCTGGGAAAGTGACGCATGCTGCTTTGCTGCAGCCCATGCACAGGCTTCGACTTCTCCGGCAAAGCCCGACCAAGTCCATCGGATACTCTGAGTCTGTTTGTGGCGTGAGGATGAAGCTGCATCTAAGGACTCGAATTCTTGGTCTTGCTGATTCATCGACAAATCGAAGTATGAACCTAGATCCCATTGATCGGGTAGAGTGTCCATACTTTGCGACGGGTGGAACCGGGACGTTCGGCTAAGACCAACCGTATCCATGAACAGCTTGGTTTTCCTGAAGGTCTCGGCTGCGCGACCTCTCAAAGCGTCAAAGTAAACAAGTCTAAACCTCCTCAATAGGGCAGCATAAGAGTATTTCAGCTGGAACCCTGAGTACTCTTGAGAGCCAGTCTGCATTCGCACCTGCTCCTCTTGCCAAGCACTGTGGTCCATGCTTGTAACAATCTGGAGCTCTTTCAGCATAGGTAAATCCTGTGGATTCAGCATGCGCGCATGGCTAGAGTTCATCAGGGTCACCGTGATGGACGAAACCAAGTCTTCGATGTGTGAGGAATCAGATTCGTGACTTACTTGGGTATCCAAAATGAATTTGCGGAGTCGGGCTCGCATTTGGTCTGTATCCACCACAGGTCCTTCGAGGATCGACCTTGCCAAAACCTCATCTCGAATCGGTTCGGAATCCGGCACACTGCTTACCACGCGCAAGTGGGCGTTCAGAGCTTCCGTATACCACGTCTCCGGTGGGAGAAGGAAAGCCGCAAGTAGCACTTTATCTCGCGCCGTCAATAGTTCTTCGGTCGCGGATGTGAGCGACCCGCTCGTTAGTTCGAGATTGCTCTGCATCGCTCTCAGCGCGGTCCTAAGACTATTCTCTACAAATGTCTTCTCACCGGGATCGCTATCTAGTTGAGGCTGGGAGTGCGCTCGAATCGAGCTGGTTGTCATTGTTGGCAACTGAATCCCGTCATCAAATTTGTGGTCACGCTTGGGATCCCTATCTTCTTTGATTTCGATCAACTCCTCTGGTGCAAACGGCGGCAAGGGAGGAAGATTGATGTTTTGTGGTGAGGATTCGGCATCACTGAATACGCCAGTATCCAAGTCGACAGAGAGGTGCGTAAAGAGTCGAGGCACATCGTCAGGTGTTTCCTTCAAGTCAGGTTTCTCGGCGCCCTTCATGCGAGGCGAGTCATACCAAGATGATACTTCTCTCTGGAGGATGACCTCCTGCAAAAGCTGATATATCGTCATATCCATCCACCGCTGGAGCTTGTGCTCGTACTCGTTCAACGCGCCCTCGAACGTCCAAGGAATCGTTGCTTTGGGGTTCGGGTATGGCGTGAGGGTCGCGATTACATTCGGGTATTCCTTACCATTAGAGCCGGTCAAGGCATCGAACGCCTCACGGAAGGCCTCAGACGCCAATTGAGTCTTCTGAAGAAGTGGCAAGATCTCGTCTATGGTTGCCATGATCGCCTCAATGTTCTTAATGATACTCAAGGGATCTGTACCATTTTGAGGACCTACTTCATCCTCCACATTTCCTCCACATGGCAGCGACAGTCCTGGAACTGCATAACCGTGTTGCTGTAAAAGTCGAATCGAGCTGGACAGAGCCTTAAGCTGTACGCCCAAGCTGTCGAACAACTGGGTCTCCCGTGTAATAGGAGGGTTAATATTAAAGGAGAGCATTGCGTCGAGAGACGATTTGCTGCTGTCAGAGACGCCGATCATTGTAGGATGCAGAACCTCTGCAAATCTCACAGTTAAGTTGTGGGCCGAGACGAATGGTGCATCAGCTCGGCTCATGAGGTCTGAGTGAGGAGTTTCGGGACTAAGCTCATTCGAGTGTGGGGGCTCGCGGTGAGTCGCCATACCTCCGAAATGTTGGCGCGACGTATCAGCGAGCTTCATATATAATGCGAGCATGTTTGTCAGAGCTACGACTGATGCGAGTACATCCACAATGCACTTTTGGACATATACGTCATGATCATTGACTAGGCGCTGAATAAAGTGACCAACATTGGCATCACTAATGCGCCTAGGAACCAGGGAATCGTCTTCGCTCTCAGCGAGCCATGCCCGAAGACTAGCGGACAGGTAATCAGGTACTTCCATATTCGCATGAACGGTTTCGATTAGTCTCGACAGAAGCGGTGAGAAGATCTCGTACTTATCACGAGAACCGGAGGCTTGAGGCAAGCACGCAAGAATAGCACCTAAACTATACGCACGCGTGCCTTCTGAAATGCTGGGGCACACCTCAGGGGCTTGATGGCTCACGATGTCCGGTCTTGCGCTTGTGAATGAGTATGAACTTGAGTTGGCCTGCTCTACAACATCAACAAGGGAGTTCTCCAAGATTGAGCACGCTGAACCAATTGACATGCCCACATCCTCCGCACTCAAATCAAATTCAGGGGCGAATGAATGTGAATCAAACGAGGACAACGGGGACAACTGGCTCAGGTGCGACGACCATTTGTCTCGTTCATCTGAGTGGTCAATGCGAGGAGAATATGCAAAGTCAGTTTGTGCTAAGTCTCGAATATCATCAAGCAGGGCAAAGTGTGCATGCGGCATTGCCAACGCGAACGATGTCCATGCGATAAAGTCACGACCAGCACGGGAATGATGGACACGTCCCAATCTACGAACACACTCCGTGACATATGCTCGCACTAGCTTCTTCTCATGCACAGTGTGAGTCGATGCCTCCGCGCTTGTACGAACTTCTGGCGGATCGCTAGGCCGCTGCAGGCCCAACTTTCGAAGAACACGGTTGTATAGTTCAGTTCGAGCGAGTTCGATGAGAATCCACTGTGCGGGCGCTACATAGATAGTCGTCGCAGAGGAAACATCAGAGGATCTATCGGGTACACAGGCCGCTTCATGCGCTGAGCTGCATTTCACTCTGGCTCTAACAGGGGCAAACATGTCTCTCAGCGCTAGTGGAACCTCTTCGAGCTGTTCTTGAGGAATACTCATACAATACAACTGACAAGTCTCCTGTGAGAGCTCTAGCAAGTTTCGTTGATGAGTATCCCCAGACTGCATGCAAAGTCTTGGGGACGTAAAGATGAGATTTCGGGGCTGAATTGCCACACCGGTAACGAGAGGTGATAGTGTGGAGGGTAGCGCGATGTAAACATTGTGTGCTCGGGCAATTGCTTGAAGAGCCATCTGGGGGAACGAATCTTCCATCATATCCACACTTTGTGCAGATTCGGGAGCACCTACACTCAAGGCTGGGAACAGTTTGCTTAGCAAGAGTCCATGATTGAACTTGGCGAGCATGCTTGGCACGCGTACAAGCCCAACACGGTCAACTGGAGTAAGAATTAGATTCTTCGCCGCCTGGCGCATGATATGATACGTCGCTGCCAACTTCGGAATAATAGTCGCCTCTTCGGCATGGTATACACCAACAAATGCAGCAACGACATCTGCTAATGCTTCGGACTTAATCGTCACCCCGTACGTTGCCAATCTAGCACACTCAGCAGCCGTTTTAACGGCTGACACCTGAAGGCGCCCGGCAAATGTGCGTGAGTAATGATCCGATTGCTGCAGCGCCAACGATTCGATTGCTGAGAGGTCACCCACATGTTGAATAATAGGAGGTGCAAAGCCCATGATGGCATGCTGAGCAATCAATGCAGCAAGCTCGGAAGATGGTGGAGGAATACCTTGACCACACACACCCGATGAAGTGAGTAGGCTTGGATTAGCGTTGTGAGGGAAGGCCAACTCGGCTGTGCTCGACATGGACGACAGGGAATGAGACATAGGCCGTGTCGGAGGAGTACCTGTCGTCGCAGGCATGGAAGTAGAGGACGGTGAGACTGACGACATGAGTGCGGTTGAGTCAGGATAGAGGGGGGACAGTAGATTTCCAGGGGAATGGCTTGACTTACCTCCTCTGTTGCCTGTTCCCTTGGGGCCTCTCTTGCGTGCATCCTTCGCAGATCCCGGTTGTATGCTAGAATATCCATCGGACGGGGGGCTGAGTGTATCATTGCCATGGGAGGCCTGCGCGTGTCCGAAGGCAACTCCATCCATGCGGCCAATTCGGAGTGAGTTAGCAGCATTCGCGACTTGTGCAAAGAATCCCGAGTTAAAATCGGACGTGGAATGGCCTGGCGTACGGGCTAGCCTCAAAGAATTAGGAGACGCGTTTGCAGAGCCTTGACTCTGGGATGAACGGCGCACCGGTGGGACTACATGCGGGGGTAACGTTGGCACTTGAAGTTGATCCGCGTCAATTTCCGAAGCTAACATCCGAGCGTAAGGGAGCAGCGGAGCAAGAAGTGCCCGGAGTTGTAGGAGTCTCCTGCCCGCGGCATGCAGCACTTGCATTGCCAATGGTAGTGACAAATCGACCGCGTCACTTTGCCCGTTCGATGGCCTACTAGCTGCTTCATTTCTACCCAAGTGATTGACAATTTCCTCAAGCTGTTCCAAGGCTCGATCAGGTCGGCTGCTTGAGAAGCCACTCATCGGCCCGAGCGGTGAAGGTTGATCCCATGACGTCGTAACTGATGGTTCTGAATACATAAAACTCTGCAATAATTGCTTCAAGGCAAACTCTAACGCTCCTTGTCCGAAAATTGAAGATTCATTGCTGACAGCACTGCTGCTGGCAGAGCAATGCGAGCTAAAATCTATCGCACACGGCTGTGGCAAGGCAAGTTCTTCAGCGGGCACAGCCGACTGCCTGATCTCTGACTGTAGAGGAGTTGACACTGGAGTTCTGGCCCGACTACCAAGGCGGTTCGATACGCTCGGCTGGCTCGAGGGGCTCGTGCTAGATGTCCCGCTAATGGGCTCGAGGTTACCTACATGAGAAGAATAAGGATATACCTTTGTATCTAGCTGCATGGGTGTAATTGGCGAATGTGCAGGGTGTTGCGTCTCAGTGGCCCCACGAAGTGATACATTTAAGGTGGACATTCCACCCAAGCTTGCGGGCGGAGCATCAAGCGTGTGAAGCAGCCCTTCTGCGATATTTCGTAGTAGCCCGGTTCCTAGCCTGAGCGAATCAGTGACCATCATCTGCTGCAGGTTGTGAGAGAAGATCAAGGATTGACGTAGTAGGCAGTCAGCCAAAAAGTCCTTTGTCTGGTCCATGAGTGGTTTTGTAGCGTTGGAGGCGCAAGTTTGACAAGATTTGGGTGTAGGGAAGACAGTGACTTCTCCCGACTCAAACCACTTACACAGGGATGATCCGCGGACTATGTCAACGCGATGCGCAGCTGATGCATCGAATCCGAAAACAGCATGAATATCATCCAGTTCGTGCAGAGAATCTTCAACGTCCACATCCCTGAACATGATTTCGTCTTCTTCCGTCTGGTCCCCGACAACATTTTGGTGACTAAGTTTCAGGGTGCTACTACTGGGGAGGGTCGATAAGATGACGCCTCCAAAGTGCGGAAGAAGGACATTGCGTAAGGTTCGTGCAGGCTCACTGAGTCTGGCCTCTGGAGAAAGGGGGTGTCGCATTGACATTGATACATCCGAGCCATCCAGCCGCAGAGTTGCAACGGAGTTATCACTATCAGTCTCTTCATCGGAGTCTCCTATTGAGAAGGAAGTCACAGAGAGGACGGTTGCGGCTCCATCATGATAGCCTGCTGAATCGACCCTCATCGTACGATCAGACACGCATGGTTTTTCTGCTCCTTCTTGAGAAGGACTAGGTTCAAAGAGGGTTGGCCGTTTGGATCCCAATCTATCGTCTTCGTGTAAAGTGGTTTCGACGATTGGCTCATTGACTTCTGCAGGGGATGGAGAGTACAATCTTGGCTTATTCGCACTGCGGAAGCGGCCCAGACGCTTTAGCAACTGCTTCAGGGATTGGGCGGCGCTTTCTAGGGCCACGGTGCTTTGAAGCATTAGTGATTCCTCCTCTCTTACGTCTAACATCGAAAAGGCGTCCAGAGTGCCGTACTGGGGAACGAATCTATCAATATAGCGCGCTTCAGAAATGACGGTCATGAGTTGAGCAGATTCAACCGCAATTTCACCCATGATACATGCAAATTTCTCTGGATCGGTTTGCTGTACAGCAGCCGATAACGCCTCGCGAATCTGAGCATTCATGGCACTGATACGTTTTACCACTCGAGAGAGTGCAATCATTCCATGCACCTGGGCTGCATACACCGCTTGTAGAGTTTGCTTCGCTAGTGGGCACTCGTCGGCTCCACTCTCAGCGAATACTGGACGCATTGTTGACATGCCCCTGCAACTCAAGGCAAGGCGGCACACGGAGGCCCAGCTCGCCTGAGCTGCAGAAAGTGTTGCAAACAGTCCAGTGTTCACGCTCTTGCTGTGGTACGTGAAGTGCTTTAGAACCTCTTCCGCATTATTCAGGAAAATTCGTTTCATCAGCGCGGCATACCCAACTGCATCTGCCTTGGGTGATGCCGAGTCGGGTGAGAGCGAATTGAGCGGGTCCTCAGGACTAAGTAATGCAGTAACTGCACCAGCAGCAAGCAGGTCGAGTGCCTCAGTGTTACGCACGTGCGAGTCACTCATGAAGTCTCTCATAGCGATGAGCACTGTCTCAGCTGCAGCCTCAGTTCGCTTGCGAAGAGAGGTTGATGCCAAGTAGAGTGCCTTGATTGGCTTTCCTGGAATGGCCGATGGACTAATCAATTGGCTGGCGATTTGTTTTGAATCAGCGGGAGGATGCGGCAAATAGAGATGCCCGAGAGCTTTACGTATCTGTGTCAAAGTAAAGCGCTGCGCTTCTTCCAATGCGACGTGGCCATACATGGACCCTCGCACGCCCATGTGCGCAATTGTGGTGTCAAGCATCGATGGTGCACACGAACTTGGTCGATTAAAGTTCGTTCGAAGAGAACCAACCAAGTATGATGCGTTTTCACGCAATACGGCGAGAGCTCGGCTCAGCACGACGCCAAATACACCGTGCCGTCCAGTGTAGCCTAGAGCTTTTTCAATAGTCTGGGTTAAACGGAAAGGAACCCTCGCGACCTCTCCAGATGTCTGCGATCGGGCAAGATGGGCATTTTGGCTCGACAGCATGGAGTGAATATTAGGTAGAAGCTCTTGTCCAAGCTCAGATATTCCAAAGTGAACTACCTCTGCCAGCCCGATGTGAATCACTTCTCCAGAGTCCCTAGTGTGCAATAGAATGTGGGCTAGATGACGATTACTCAGTCCAAGCAAATATCCAATAGCACTATTAACGGCCACAGATGCAGCGAAAGCACGGTGGCGTTTCACATATTCGCCAATATGTGCTGAGCTTGCCCACAACTCGCGTTCGAGCAAGTATGTTGGTGCCAATGCCTGAAGGGTGGCGAAAACTCGCGCATGCAGCTCTTTTGGCCACTGATCTCGTGGTGTTTCACGAGGATTTACATTTGATGGGGGGACATTCTGGAAAGAGATAGAGTCACTACCGAGCTGAGAACCTCTTGAACTCAGCTTAGCGGCCTCAGTCTCAACGACCTTCCAATACAGTTCAAAGTGTGAGAACAGTGCAGCCGGTGTGATTGAGCCCAGCTGTTCTCGTGCGGCGATATGAGCGGTCAGAGCAGACAACGACGAACCAGGCGCGGCACTTGTACTTTGTGACTGCTGAGAGACCTTGTTCGCCTTCGCTTGAAGTCGTGCCATATGCAGCTGGTTTTCCCTCCACTTCGAAAAGACGTCCTTCAAGGGAATAGTTTCCTCAACCCATCGGGCAGCTGTTGTAAACTTCCCCAATGGGATAACAGGGTAAGTAGCTGCGATAGGTAATTCCGATTGATGTAGAACTGGATGGCGAGCGTTAGTTGAAGGTATGGCTGCGGTACCGGTAGCCGAAGAGACACCAGAAAGTGTGACGAAACGAGGACTGAAAAATGCTCGAGTAATGTCACTGGACTCATTGTCTCCAATCATATCGGACCGTAGTCTGGAGGCAAGCACGGTGGAATTCCATGATGTCAGTGATGATAACTTAGGGTTGCTGATTTGATTGGCCAATAGGAACGCGGTGTTTGCTACACGGATAAAGTGTGTAGCACCCGCTTCTGCAAACGATGGGATCATGTTGATCCCGCGGCGATTCGGCAATGGCACGTGAGCGAGCCTTTCTCGGTATCCCCATTTCTTGAAATGAGCTGATCTGAGGATGAACGAATAATGACATCCATCCGCCGCCACCACACTGACTTTGCGGGGGCCGAGTTCAATTGGGATCTTGGCAGACTCAGGGACGCTGGAGGCATGATTTGCAGCCTCATTACCGGGGTCGGTACGCATTCCCGCAAGCGGATCACTCTGCAACTTATCTGCAAGAGGAGGGAGCAACTCGATGGCTTCACCCAAGGCCAGAATCGGCTGAACATGGGAGGATACGAGCTCCTCGCTCTTAGTGGAGTGTAGCGAGGACCCGCTCCAATTAGGGCTTCCAGCCGCTGCATATACCGATGCAAACTCGGACTGAATACCTATCGAACCGAGTGAAGGCGATGCCTTTAATGCATTGTAGGGAATGTGAGGCATGCTATCAGAACACTCGACTTGAACAGGCAAGGGGGCGAGGAATTGGGAGTGCTTCAATTGGCCTAATCCATGCATGTATACTGATGCTAACTGAGAGGCTGGATGGTTGAACCTGCTGTGGAGTTTTCGAGAGATTTGCTCCAAGGGTATAATGCGGTTGCCTGCGGGGCCATTTGGTGAAAACGTGGGCCGGAAGGCGTCGAGCGTCTCAAAGGCCACTTGCATGGCCTCTTGAACCGATTCGATTGCCGCACTATAAGCTGCAGCTACACGCTTGGTGAGCTCAGCATCTAGTGATGAGACATATGCAACATCGTATATGGAGGGATCATAGCAAACTCCCTGGTCAGGTCGCTGAGCTACGAGGCGCTCAAAACACACGAAGTGGTCGTCGGTCATCGAATTAACTACTCCTAGCGGAGATGGCACAGGAATATCGATGAGCAAATCTGCAACGAAGTCATCATCGGTTCTCGAATCGCTAGGGTAGAGAGCGCGTGGTCGCGATAGCGCTAAGATCAACTCAAGCACCGGGCCGGCAAAGCAAGCCTCAAAGCGCTGTTGTCGCTCGGTTGACTGATCTATTGAATCCGCAGACTGCAAGCTTGCTAGCTGACTGAGAAGCTCATTAATCGCGGGCTCTGCTGACGCGTTGGAGGCAACCAAAGAGAGCAGGAGTTTTGATATTGTTTCGAGTCTGAATGTGCGGATAAGCGTCGACAAACACATACGCACATAATACGACATCTGGAGAGAATACCAACTCCTGGCTTTCGTAAGGCACACACGCACGACTCCGACCATGAACTTCACGATTTTTGCAAAGTGCCTTTGTGCGGCCGATTGAGATCTAGCGAACGAATCAATCACATGAGAAAGGCCTCCTTTCTCCCTGGTGGATCTCAACAGGTGTGCTAGCGAAAGTGAGGAGACTCCTAAGGGAGAGTCTGGCTGTGGAGGTAGGACATTAGATATAGTTATGAATGTCGCTTCTGCAAGTTCAGGAGGTTCTAGTAAGTCAAGGGCACGCGGCTCCCATCCCGAGGCAGGTGAAGTTGCTAATCCGGCAGCGACTAACAATGCAGCGTCATTGATTCGCGCTGCCCACATCTTACTGCTATGTGTCAAGTAACCGCATCGTTGCTGTGAATCCTCCTCGAGCTGCTGGGCCAAGTTACTTAGATCATTTTTCTTTTCTGACACAATTGTCCACTTCGAATCGGCAAGTAAAGTGTGCCAACGCTCAAGCGGGCCGTCAACTAGATGCGCCAAATTGGCGACAAAGTCGACGGTCACATTAAAGCGTAGCGACAGCGAGGGTGCCGATCGCTGATGTTGGCAAATTGAACTGGGAAGACGCTGGTGCTTGCGCTGCATAGCATCGGATTCCTGAACGAACTCCTGCAGCCTAGAAAGACGGATCGTCGATAAGCTTACGTGGGAGGATGCCGATGCGGCGTAAGATTCGGGAACTAGTGTGCCCGCAGCTTTGAGCAGCTTGGAAACTTCGTGAACGGTGATCAGATCTGCAGTCTCTGCTCGAATCTCTACAAATGCGGACGCAAGGGGCATCATGACGTGAGATGGATATTCCCGCATTAGATTCATTAATAGCGCACGATATAGGCCACGGACGCGATTCTCGAGCTTTGAGAGTGATACCAAATACAAGGGATCTTGGCTAGACTTCAGAACCGTCTGCAGATTCGTTCGAGATATGAATCCTTCGTTAGGTGCGTGCGGCTGAACATAAGCTTCCAAGCCAGCACATGGGATTGTAAAGTTTAGACCATTGATGAGTCGAGGGATCTCTGACAGCCAAACCCACTTTGGCACAAGCTCAAAGCTGGCTTCAATTCTACCAAGCAAGTTTGCGTCAGGAACACCAACGCGCTCAAGAGTATCTAAAATAGCAGCGGGTGCCTCAAGTACAGTGTCAATCTCCTCAACTGTTTTGCTAGCTGCTTCGGTGGTCGAAGTGCGAGAAAGCAATGCTCTAATATAGCAATCAATTGCGACTTCGACCCAATTAATCGTGCCACTACCGCACCGGTTCAAAAATGTGCTTGCGTAGCGAGGTGGTTCTTGATCACTTGGTTGACGAGTGTCTGCATTGTCTGTAGCGATAAAATTGTGAGGCATCAAGACGTTAGCTCCAGCCATCACCTTCGAGGCGCTAACCAAGTCAGAGAGCCGAGCGAGTTCTGAGATCGAGCGATCTGTGTTAGGGGCTTTCGCTAGTAGGCGGCGTCGCTCTGCTTCCGCGTAGGAGGCTAGGGCCGATAAAACAACCCTGCCCTCCATGCAATGTCCATGACTAGGGTGACAAACCTCTTCACTAAGAGAACTCCACGTAGCGTCTACTCGCAAGTCATCACATGTTTCGATAGACTCACGCAGAGCCAGCGCTTTGGCGACTTCCGTACTCACTCGGGTCTGCAAATACATCCAAGACGAGGCTCCACCAGCCTGAACTTCGGGCGATTCAATCAGACTACCATAATCCTCAACGAGTCGTTGTGCATAGCCAAACTGCGAAGCGAATGCACTATTATACTCACTCAACAGGCAGCGCTGGCGCTCGCAACCACGAGCAATTGCGAGGCGGAGGCTACGGTGCTCTTCGACGTTGTGCAGCATCGCCCATCGCGCAGTAGTAAGCCAGACCGCGGAGCTGCTTGGAGTAGCAAGCGCAATTGCATTGAGACTACGAGGAGTGTTGGATCGGATCTCATGACGCAACATTGCGTTTGATGCGATCACCTGCTGATATGTCTGGATGAAGTCTGCTTGATCGTCTCGCTCATCATTTACAGGCGTCTTAAGGTCGCTCAGGGAAGAGCCCTCACATTCGGACTCAGTGTGGAGTCGAGTGTGGTAGGTCCGTTGAAAGCTCGTGTTCGACAGAATTCGCACGAGGATCACAAACCGATCGCGCCACCAAAGTAGCCTATGGAACACTGTGCTCTGAAGTGGATAACTATCCTGCTGGAGCTGGAGTACCAGTGGGAGCTGGTCCCGGGACGCTGAATGAGCAGCAGAATGTGAGTCTTCGCTGCAAGGTAAAGGATATGGTAAGGGAAGCAGAAGCTTTGATTCCGACACCGCAGCCCTTCTTAGTTCTGTTACACCAAAGTGTGTTTCAATAAATTCAAGCATGAGCTCTTGTTCCGTACGGCCCGGCTGCTCTAGAGAATCGAAGCTCTCAACATTTTCGCCGTGGATCCGCTGCGAAGAATCTGCGTCTCCATGAGCACCTGCTCGATCCACTTCAGTCCCATCCATAGACGCCACTGCCGATCCACTTGCCGATCCGCCTGCCGATCGAGAGTCCTCTTTAGATCCATCTTCTGCACCCATCCATGAGTCCGGGCCATGTGATAGCGATGCCGTAAAAGTGGTTGTTCCAGGGGGCGCTGTCAATGATTGGAGAAGGGCAAGATCAAGAATTTGTCGAATGGCTTCGACTGCAGAGACTGACCAGGCATTTGGCGGCACTAATGCAAGGATCGGACAAAGAACATCTGGAGGGTGAGTGAAGTGGGCACGTGAGCCAATGGTCGTTGAAGCCGACCTATCGAACAACTCGTTAAAATATGGAAGGAATGGCAACAGGAGGCCGACCGCCTTCGAAGGCGTACCTTTACGGATTGCAATCAGTGCAGCGGCACGTTCTCGTACCAAGCTGAGTGGAGCCAACTGAGCCAATACTCGTGGCAGAGATTTGGGGATGAGCTTTGCAGGGAGCTGCGGTCGCTCAACACTCCAATACGGGTAGGATCCGACATCTTCAGAACCTCTCGCTACGAGTGCATTTCTCTGAATCGCACAGGCGATCGCAATCGAAGGCTCGAAGTTCGGCACAGTGCGCTCTTGAAGCGCGGCTAAGTCAACAATCGATTGTTGCAAACTCAAAATCGACGTGAATCTTCGTAATGATCTCGAGGCATATCGGGAGTTGAGCAGACTGATGGCTTGATCGAATGCAGCCATAATGACTCCGCCAAACGTCAGTAACGATTGTACAAATGCAGGCCCATCGACTCCCACCAAGATCCCATGACCTGGGTACAACAGCCTGGGCGGAGGAACACCTGCGCGGAACATAGCGTTGATGGCAGCGCTTGTCCCGATGCCAGCTGATGCAGCAAGTGCAGGGTCATTTGGTGGTACAGGCGTTGGAGCAAGAGGCTTTGATGTGAAAGGTGGGCGGGAAAAGAGTTGCAAGAGATCGCGACTGAGCAAAGTAGAGCGCAAGCACTTGATCAGGCTTGTTCGAAGCAATACAGTGAATTCAGCGGCGCTCAAATCTCGATATCTCTGGAAGACAATATCTTGGCACTCGAACGCAGGCTCGGATGGGATGAGCTCTGGATAAGTCATCTCGAGAATGGGCTGGGTGTCAACATTTGATGAGAGTGCAAACAGCGATGACATGTGGACTTGCATGGCCACGGTGATTGAGCCTGGACCAAGACCTGGTGAATGAGTGAGCGCAGAAACGGGCATGTCCGAATGGAATTGTCCGGCGTAGCGGACAGCGGGTGCTCTTGGTTTATCTGGCATAGATTCACGGAGCCCACTCAAGTGCTTCAGTTCTCTCAGTTCAGACCGTAGCTCGTTCTCATAATCGCGCGTGCCCGTGGTAGACAGGTCTTCAAGACGAACCTTCGTCAAGCCTTCGATGCCGTGTGAGATGAAAGGCAGGTGAAGAACAGGATTATCAGTTGCTGAGCGTGTAATGAGACGAACGATTTCCTCTTGGGCCCAAACCACGAACTCTCGGGTTCGGTCGTACGCTATGGACTTAGCAAGAGGACAATAAAGTGCAGCTGGACCACGGATAAGCGGGACGCGAACAACATGAGTGCCATCTACGCGTGGATCAACGTAGATTCCTGCATCGACTGTCGGAAGCGCGACATGTGAGTAAAGCTCATGGAGGGTAGCTTCAGGAACTACTGCTAGCCGGTCTAAGTCAGATTTACTTAACTTAGATGGATGCGTAACCATAAGATCTACGAGTTCGTCAGGGATCTGGTAAGCGCGTGCCAATCGACGGATCTGGGGAATTATAGGCTCAATTCCAGTTGGGCCTAGTGACGTGACAAAATATGTCTGAGCATGCGAATCTAGGAGAGGATGCCGATAGCCAGAAACCGATTGTTCGGGGCTGGCCGTTGGTTTAAATAGTTGAGTATCCCATTGACCTAGCCGTCTGATGTAATCGATGGTATGCGTATGATTTGCAATGAAGGAGCTCGTCAAACTATAAGCTGGGCGCTGAACAAAGAAGCGGAAAGCAACGAGCTCTTCGTGATCCTCGTCAGAGAGATCCTGGGACTCTGTGCACAATGGCAGAGGCGACGTCGGGGTGGCATGCGAGGGCACTCCATTAGTCGTGACTGGGCTCGTAGGCGGATGAGAGGTCGTTGACGAATGTGTTTTGGCAGCGGAACTCGCACGAGTACTCTTCGCTTTCGAGGTTGCTGCAGTCATACCAGGGGAGTGTGAGCTATGGCTGCTTGCAACGATACTCGTGACAACGGATGGAAGCATGGCGGAGAGCAGCCGCATCTGGGCGCCCAAGAGTGAACTGGCTCCTGGAGTCTGCAAGTCCAGCTGATTTTGGGAGACCTGGGGTTGCGATTCAGTCGCGCCTGCCGCCGTGGACGGATGGGAGGACGCGGACAAGTTTACATAGCGCTGTTGAATTTGCCCGAATGGCAGCGGCTCAAAGCATACCTCCTTCACGGGTTGCTGAAGAGAAGGATGCAGTGATGGGACGCCCACATCCGGCGAAATCGGATATGTAATAGGGGAGAGCGGATCGATGGGGAGCTGCTGCCACGATACCGACTTACTTGAGTCGAAATACGAGGTCAGATTGAGAGGGTCCACGAATGGCTTGGAGGCAGCCTTGATATTACTCTGGAAGTAGTCGATCCACTTCCAGATGTATGAGTCAAAATACGACTGTCCCAACAAGCCAGTCGGCAGATGACAATTGAGAACTTCTCGTACATATTGTACATCATGACCATGTGCTGAGGCCGGAGCGGATCTCTGTTCGTTGGCATCACTATCTTGTGAGCTCGAGGTGCCCATCTGTGTGTTAGTTGTTCCCGAGCGGATCTGCGGAATCAGGACAACATTACATTGTGATCGCCAATAGAGAGAGGCCTCGTACACCCGTGCGTTTGGCCGGTAGAGCGATCGAAATTGTTTCAACATGACTTTCCACTGCTGCATCTCAATCCAGTCTGAGAGCAAGTAGATGGTGTCACTGGCCAGGGTTACCAAAGCCCGAACAGTCACCAATGAGACAAAGCCTTGGTAAAACATGCGACTGTGTTTAGATGCATTAGCTAGGACATCAGAGGCAGGCTTGGGCTGCTTTAGGCCTTCCTCGTTGTCGTGTGTCACGATGTCTCTAAGTTGCTCTACGTACAAGTAGAGCGCCTGCTCATACATGCCTTGGGCATGCAAGCACAGAGCTTGGAGGTACGGAGAGAAAACATCTAATGTCACCGACAACGGATAAAGGAACTTGTACATATGTTCAACGCGTGGGTCATGAGTGTGCATCAAGTGGCGGTTGGTGTCATGCGCACAAGCGAGATTCACAGATGAGTGCATTGAGGAGGGTGGAGGGGCGAGAACTTCAATCGAAGCTAGATACTCATCAAGTCCTTGGATAGACGCATAGTCTCGCAATGCAAGCATAGCGATACTCACGTAATACACGATTTTCTGGATTCGAAGAAGCAGTGCTGGAGAGGTATACAAGGGTGGTGACGGAATTCCTCGTGATTCTTGAGAAGCGATGGCACCCTGCGTCGGAGTTGGCTTATTGGGATGAGGCAATTGCGCAGACCCTACCGCGGGATGAGCAGATGCTGTTGGTGTGCCACACTCGGTAACATTCGTTGACGGACTTGAACCACCTGCTTGACGAGAGTTACAAGTTCGAGAGCATACCGCGCAGTAAGTTTGCTGCGAAGAAAGCGACTGCGGGCTAACCGGCTGCATTGAGATCGGCGAGTTGGAAGCCAATTGTGCCGTAGGTGCATCATGCTCGCCTATGTCTGGGGTGCTCACAAGGATTGTGAGGTTTTGAGGACGCCCGCTAGGGGAGTTTCCCATTGATAAAACTGATACGCTCGACGGGGAGGACTTTAGTTGGGAAAGGAGACGATGACCATGTTGAAGAACGCGCCGACGTGCTGCCGTCAAATCAGTGACGATTTGTCGAAGGTTTGCCATACCCCAATGGACAATCAACGTCGGGATTGATGGAGCAATGTCTGGTGAAAGGATTCCAGGACTCTGACTCTTCCAAAATGATGGGACAAAGGGCTCAGATAGCAATGGTGGCAGCGAAGTAAAAGCACCAAAATGGCTCGGAGAGCCTATGAACACCTGCTCTCCATTAGGTGTTAGAGCAATTGAGGCCGGAGTTGCTGTCAATTGGGACTGGTTCTGAGTATGAAGTGCATAGATTGGCAACCGATTCGTCGTTCGATAGCACGAAGAAACCAACAAGTTGAAGACATCTGATGCTGACTTGTCCCAGAAGGATGCGAATGCGTTACGATGGAGCTTGGCCATCAATCCTAAAACCATTGTATCAGGGTCGATATTCAAAGCCTCACCTGTAGATCGCTCTGAGTGACCGTTAGAGTTCGCATTTGAATTACCTTCGCTCAAGCCCGGAGAGTCGATCGCCCGCGCCCTTGACGTCTCTGCGTCATTCGCTGATGCACTCAGTGTTGCCGACCGCAAAGATCCGAAATCTCGTCCCATAAGCTGGCGAGCAAGGGCACTTGCGATTGGGGATCCCGATCCAATGGCACCACCATTCTTCACACGGGGGTAACGAGGGATACTCAGCACACCGGGGTGTGCGACAAACAGGGCCCTACGCAGCAGCTCTGTGAAGTGCAGAAACGCAACAAAGGTACCAGTGCCTGTCGGCCGTAGCGCTGAAGAGAACGGAATGTCAGCTCGTTTGTGCCCCTCCAAAAACAATAGCAGCAGTGTGTGGTTATTATGAATATACGTAGGTACTTGAGCTCGTCTAGCTACGTGAGATAAATCTACACTTACATATGACCCTTCTTCCTCGGATATTCGCTTTGCCTCTAGGGAGAGATGAGATATGGTCGAGAATATATCGCCGTGGGAGAAGAGATGCCCTACGAGGTTAGGGAAGCTTAGTTTCTGTGCCAGGCGCAGTGTGGGATCGGCCGCATTGGTGGATTGGCCAGAATGGCTGGAAATCTGATCCCCATGCGCATGCGGGTGATTCATGGCGTGAATGGGACCACTCGCGTTGCAATAGTCATCCCATGCCTTCCTTTTCGAATGAGAGTCTTTATATGCTGCCTCCGCCAACGAATGCACATCGTGTGCAGTCCCCGTTTCAATTGCAGTGATCATGTCGACGAAACTCGACGGTGACAGGATGGCATCAAACGATGACGCTTTGTCTAGCATTTCCTCGCTATCCAGTTGCTGCGGTCCAAATACCATTTTATCTGACGGGGTGCGGAATTGCACATCCGCTTGAGCCATTGACATCTCACTTGCACTTAGGGTTTTGCAAAGCTCACTTATCGTGGCAAGTGCGAGGAGACATGCCTGTGAGGTAGGAAGGTCTGAAGGAGTGTCGTCATTTGGCGCGAGCATACTCATCAAGAACCCTTTAGCGACGACTTGTAGAACAACTTCGAGTGATACAGTTGGATTCACTAACAGGCTGGAGAGGAAATGCGGAATGTAGATGCCCTCCGCGATACTTCGTTCAGGAATTACGGGTGAGTATGTGGGCTCTTGCGTGTAATTCCTCAAGAGCGTGTTGCGATGTGTGAATCTTGCAAGAATGGGCTTAATATAGGGCCAAAGCATCTCGAAACGCGTGGGAAGTGACCAGATTGATGCTGAACGCGTACGATCGTTGCAGACCGGAGCGTTCCTCGCGGCCAAACTGGGAGCATTCTCGTTGGATTTCTCGATTGAGTTAGTATGCGGCTTTCCTCGGTCTTTCGCCGTTGTTGAGATTGAAGTTGAAAGGACCGTTCTGAGTCCGGAATGCTGTTGACTGGAACCGCCCGAATCGGGGATGGCAGCGCCTTGAATAAACAAGTCCTTCAGACTGGAAGGCGGTACAGGCTCGACAGGAAGAGCAAAAAGCGATCTGAACAACTCTCGGAACGCCTCCGTTAAGCCCCCTTCACCACCCACATCACCCATTGTTGTCAAAGCGCTCAGTGATTGGGATACAGCTGGCTCCCTCACTGGAGCGATAACCTCAGAAGCATTGGGAGGCTCATTCGAAACTAACTGCGAGCTCTCATGCGACCGGCCAGTGGGAGAGTCTTCACTGGTGAGTGAGTCATTTAGGCGATCCGGTGGTACGATTTGCATGCCATAATTAAAGGAACGTTGGCAGATGGACGACGCTACAACTTCGAGTTGCTGGTACGATGATGCAACTCTAAAGGATGTACTCAACGAGGAGAGACTCGCTGCGATCAGTGCATATACCTTTCGAACAACGGCATTGGTGTCGTGAAGCCTTGGCAACGTCCAATTAGCGAACATAGTCAAGACCGCGGAGATGACTCGTCCCGCCGAGGAACGTGGCAAAGTTTCTGTAGCCATATCGCTATTGGGTTCTGACTTGGATGCGGCACCAATTTGGTCTAATATATGTAGAGCTTCGGGATGTGCCAGAATTCTTAGCATCGAGGTTGTGACCGCGTACGTTAACCTTCCCGTTTCGGCCCGGATAATTGCATGCGGATGATGGCTAAGCGACTGCGCCACAACCAGAAGCACTGTCAGTGCTGGCAACTTGTTGAACATGAACGGCCTCTGACAGTGTTCATGACCTTCATATGTATCCGGTTCTTGAGCACGAAGTCGGAGTCGAGACAGCTCACACGTGAAGAAGCAGCGTGGTACCCATGGGCACCGGATGGTGAAGTCACCCTCGAATTCGCTGAGGGCACACTGTTCATCCGCAGTCCGTCCGACAAGATCAATCATGGGTGCAAAACTTAATAGGCGTGCAAAGAAGTGGAGAGTTTGGGCTTCATCGATGATATTGTCAGATGAGAAGATCGCTGTAAGTTCGCGCAAGCAGATCAACGTAGCAAAAGTACCAAAGCGCCAGTCCACCTCAAGTGAGTGAGGTCCTCTGGGTTGAGAGGCCGGTATCTCAGCATGTTTTGCATCTCCAAATAATGTGTTAGCACGGGTGTTGGTGTCGCGAGCTAGATTGTGGAGTACTTGCAGGAGGAAACCTCCGAAAGCCGCCTTGGGGATCGTTCCAACCGGGCGCGGCAAGGCGTACGAAACGCGCTCAATATGATCGTGAGGGATAGATGGGAGGAACGCAAATGATCGTACCACTCGGGGCCCGCTTGTGTGAGCTTCTGATTCCGGGGAAGCTGCCACGTCCACTGTGTCCGTCAATTGCACATCTCTACTCTTACCCAAGTTTGACTGTTCACCTTGGGTTATTGATCGCGATTTGAGCAGCTCAGAACTCTTTCGAAAAGCTGAATTGAACGAACTCAAATAATCCAGGGATTCTGCAAGGCAGTACGAAGGCCCGAAGTAGGGTGGCAACTCAGGCACCGAGAATCCCGTCGCATACTTGTGTGATTCCGCATAGTACGCATCGAGAGCACTCCATAAATCGGCTTGTCGAATCGCATATATGTACGGATTGAACAAAATGTTTGGAAAGGGCGTCGTTTGGCACCGAGTTGCGGAGTAATGTGAGATAACAGTACGGTTAGATTGCGCTATCTGAGAGACAAGCGATGTCAAAAGCGTAAATTCGTGAAGATAGGCGTGGGGTTCCCGGGGTGCAGCGGCCTTTTGGTGGGGGTCCTGAGTGTCAGACTGCGATGCCCCACCAGTGGTCAGAGCTTGTGCTGACGCGGAGGATGCAGCAAAAATCAGCCGAAGAATAGTAGGAATATGTGGACCGAGTGTTGAAGCAAGGACAAGATGCGCGGACGGAGCACTCTGGAACCCGAAAGAATCATTCACAAGTCGGGCGAGACGAATGATATGAGCTCGTGAGCTAAACATATTCGTGAGATTGTCGCAAGCCAAAGCAACCCAAGGTGGGTGCGCGATGCCTCGCTTCAGGATCTCACATGGATCCGCGATAGCCCGTTCTAGCATAGCATGTTCGACATTCTGATCGTCCTGGGAAAAACCCGTTGAGGAGCCAAGTGCGCTAGGAGCCGGTGCATTGATAGTGTTTGCTTCAATGGACTGCTTTCGCAGTTTTGTCAAAGGTGACTTGGGGAGGAAGCAGAGTGTGCATAACTCCTCATGCTTGTGAACCGACGGCCGCGGAGGCTCAACAATATACTCAGCCACTTTCTGTGGCAGTCCGCCCATGACAAGAGTTTCTGGCACGAGGGATAGGCGTATGCGTGCAGCGTTGAAGCTGTAAGACTCAATGTTTCGACGAATGAACTTGGGGAGCAGGGTGCCACTAAGGGTATACAGGTCATCCCAGTGAACGATCCAGTCGTCCGAGGGAGGATTATTGCCTCGAGATCCAGAGAGCGGATATGCCGCACGCAAAGCACCAAGTCCGTCTCTCCGCCGCAGCACCTTCTCACCGAGCATAGACCGGGGTGCCAGCATGGATAAAAAGCTGGGTTGGACGAGCCCGCGACTGAACCGACTTCTCGCGGCCCGAGCAAACGCAGATGCGTGATCGGGACCAAAGTCTCGCGTGGTATAGTCGCGGATCCAGTTATGGAGGTAAGTTTGGGCCATGCTGCGAGGGCTTTGGAGTAGATACGAGTGCAGGACATCTTGAGCCACGGTTACTTCCCCTCCTTCTGGCTTTACGACAACGCCTTCGATTCTCACCTTAGTCATGTCAATGGCAACTGCGAGATCTGCCTTGAAGCATTCACAATATCTTGGATTAACTAAGTTATAGAACGCACCAGTTCCCAATGCATAGTCCTCGAGGTCCACGCCACGCTGCTGAATGGAACCGATGTCGGTCCATCGCTCCGAACGATCTGGGAATGGGTACAACATTGAATAGGGTCTCGTCTTCTCATCGACGAGCTCCTGATGGTAGTGATGAGGTGTGAGAATAAAGTTCTCAGGAACCCTCCGCCATTGTTCGGCTTCTTGAGTCGAGGCATGTGATGGTACATCTCTTGTGTCTCGACTCGCTGCAGTGAGCAGTAAATGCAGCATTCGACAACGGGCACGAACAGCTAGTTCGTTTGAGACGGTGCCTCCCACACGCATCCCAAGATGCACAACGAAGTCGTCCATCGACAATCCAAAGAAGCGAGGAGCAAACGGATGAGGCCGCACCTTGGCGTTGAAGTAGCTGAGCTCGAAGTCTGAGGCAGAAGGGCCTGTTGGCAGGGCAACCAAAACTTGTTGCGGGGGCGGAGATGTCTTTGACTCATGCCCAAACTCATATGTAGCGAACTGGATATGGTCTCGAAGGCCATTTGAAAAAGTTACAAGCAAGTCCTGTGTGGTGCTGATTGCGGTGTTGATCGTCTTAAAGTCTGACTGAGGAGAGACAGACAGCGTGCACAGATCGATATATGCCGAGCACGCACGTGATAACAATTGCATAAGGCGACTACGGTAGTGAGTAATTTCATGCGCTGACAATGACTCGCTGGGTAACCCGAACCCTAGCTGAGTAGGGACGTGCAGCCAATCTTCAAGCGTTTTGGAACGCATAAATGCCTTTGTCTGGTCCAAGTTTGCAAACGGTTGAGTACCGGCTGTGGAATGCTGCGTGTCGGCGGTCAAAAAATCGTCGCTAACCCGAGGCAGCAGGTGTTCGGCAACCAATTCGCGATGTCTCCCGCGAATGCTCTCCGTGTCTGGAGAGTCTGACGAGCTGCTCTCTGGCTTCATCGTGGTTGTTGCACCATGGCTTTGTTTATCGGCCTCTTCCAGTAAGAGTCGGACATAACAGAGAAGGTCTGCTCTATCATTAAACCCTTTTGCATCCTTACCTGCCAAGAGAACGAGGCAGGTTGAAACGCACGCCTGCATCGACATTAAGAGAGCGTCTTTGAGCACAGGAAGCGGATACGTGTGAGCTAGCATGAGCGTCGGTCCATCTGGATCAACAAGATCCCAGACAGTCCTTAATGCGTTCTTACGGTTCAGAAGATATCGCCCATCGCGAGGGTTGAGCGAGGCCTCAACCTTATCAGCCTCGGGTTGGGAAGCCTTTAGATTCTCGACAGCTGCTGCGTAAAGATTATCAGAAGAGGCTGCCGAATCCACGGCAGTACTCGTAGGATCAACATGAGTTCGAATTGCCGAATAGATGCTGGATGCCGAATCGTAGTCGAACATTGGAATGGAGGGTTTCGGCCCTACTCCAGGATTCGAAGTCTCATCGTCAGAGTATCCTGAAGGCGATGAGAGTGATCCAGGGGACTGAAGCTTACCAGAACCCAGTTCCAATGCCTTTCTGTTGACAAGATGCGCAAGTCGAAGAGGAGAACCGAGAAAAGGTTCTGCTTTGTCGAGCCAGGGTTTCATAGGGGTGCCAAAGCCTTCTGCATCACGACATGAGATCGGGTAGAATGGAAGTGCAGCATCAATGATGTCCTGCTTTCCGTTTGCCTTTTCTTCAGAGCGAAGAATGGCATCCCTCTGGGCATCAGCCACCTGTGCCTGGCGAGCCTTCCGCTGCTCGAGCATGAATTCGTATGAATCCAAGGCAGCAAGTGCTGATACGTTGACCAAGCGTGAAGCATCTCTTGGTGGGAAGAAGGGGAACATGTTTCGCTCCTGAATTGTACTGGACGAAGCAGGCGGACTATCACCTTTCGTAGGGGGCACGTCTTCCACTTCGGCTTGGGACATGGGTTCGGGACAGGAAGAGCCTGTTGACGTCGAATTCGTTCGCAATGGATGTCTAATGTGACCCGCACGAAGTGCACCACGATGAGAGGTTTCGGACAAAGTTTGTCGCGCTGCCATCGTCATCCGGCATTCCGCCTTCACCGCTGCAGGCACAAACGCCGTCGAAACGACGATATCGCTCGGAACCAGTTCAGGTGCACTTGAGCCACGTGCGACAAGACCCTTCGTCGGTAGAGATGGGGAACCAGAGCCAGGGGTACCGGACTGCTTTTGTATATAAAGCTGCATCCACTCCTTTGGTGTTTTTGCACGAAGTGATGCTGGTAAGTCCTGTAGATATTGTTCGAGAGCAGGTGCATATTTGCCATTTCTATAACGTAGTAGTGGGAAGGATAGATAGTACAGTGGGTCGTATAGTGCAGCGTAATTGCAGCTTATGGCCGCTGCTATGAGCTCCTGAGAAACTTGGATGCCCGTGATCAGACGATCATAGAATGCAATGGCCTCGGCATGCTTCTGGTTGTTCCTCGACCACTCAGCGAACTCTTTCTCATGCTGAGCTCGTTCGGCCCCGTTCTGTGACGCTTCTGCACCTGTGAAGTCGTGTTGGGGCTCTTTGTGGAACTTATATACTGAACTCGGCTCATCAAGCCTGAGTCCCAGGCTCTTTGCTAGTTGCTCAAATTGGCGCTGCTCACTAGCAGTACGTTCTTGTAAGAAGTTTTGCAGGCAGAAGCTGATTGGGCCATAAGTGTTTGACATTGCCTGGGAAGCGCTTACATACGCAAAGAACACTAAATTGCCCGCTGCGGATGGACCTAACACAGGATTTGCCGGGAGCGGATTCGATGATGGCTTAATGAACTCACGTGCATCAAATGGCCGATCCTTTGGTTCGCGAGCCTCATGCACGTCATCAACCCGTTCCATGTTATTCAGCCTTAGTGTGTCAGGGAGCTCGAATGCTTGAGATGCAGTCGGACAGACAAGATTCAAATAGACATCGATCATACGGGGCATGAGGGTCACCCACGGGTGATGGAGCCAAAACAGGGTGTTATCACACGCGCCGAATGCTAGGTCCAATAGGAAGTGAATGAGCGGTCGAACGACAACTGGGAAGCGACGGGCTACGACTGCAACGATTCGTAGGGCCTGATAGATCGCTTGACTCATGTCGACACCGGTGGGGACGATCAAGGCCTGTTTTTCTAGATTGTGAACTTTGGCAACACGAACACACGCCACGGGTACACGGGCTCCGAGATGTTGCAGGCGAATCAGCTTGAAGAGCATGTGGCGGAGAAAAAGAGCGAAGTACCCCTCCACTCGAGGGAAATCTCCAAACATTGGTAGTTGAGGCCAAAGCAGTGCTGCGGAGCTCGGAGAAAGACCAAGTGAACGGACAAGGTCCTGGAGTTGGCACGGAGAAACCCAAGCGACTTCATCTGGATTTAAACTTAAGCTTGGGTGGTTAGACTGTGGTGGGCGTTTCTCTGACGTAGTGCTTGGGAAATCCCCTGATGTGCCCGCGACCCCAGAGCTGGTTGTGACACTACGTACACTTAGTTGATCTTCGTCTGGCCTTACCCCACGCATGGCATCCCCCATAGCAGCCTCATCTTGTACATCCGTGGCACAGAGGTCATCAAAGGCCTGGGAGGCATTGTGGTTCCGAGCCATGCTTTGGGTGCGATACCAGCGCTCAAGCGCCGAACTGGCGGAAGCTCGAGTAAAGTGAAGGAAATGAAGCGGTGGTGCATCCATTTCAAAGGAGATGCGCTTCATGTACTCAACTGTTGCATCTGTGCCAAGTGTTTCCGAAACTGTGTAGAAGAAGTGCATTAGCGAACGTAGGTTACCGGCACGTCCCTGAGGCATGACGGGACGATTGGGTCGATGACGCCTAGACTGCAGATGAAGGCTCAGCATCGCTATGATGCTATACGAGGTCAGGAACGTCGCCTCGACCTCTCGTCTCAGCGTAGCTGCGAAGCTCTCATACTGCATTCTGACATTATCCTGATCAGGATACAGATATGTGAACTCACTTGGACCGAAGTGGGTGGTGCCTCGTGAGAAAAACGCTTCGCCTCTCAGGGCCTCATTCGCACTCAATGGCAAGGCGAAAGGAAGCGCGGTGTCGATCTTCTTCATTGCCAGAGGTTTCCCATGGTTAATTTGCTGTAGATATTGGAGCTCAGTCTCCGGACCGGCAAGCTCATCTTCATCGGGCCGAGATCGTGCATCATTTTGAGTTGAGGCTCCATGCTTCTTCTCATCCAATCCATAGAGTTGTGCAAACTCGTAGTAGTACTCTCGACCTCGGAGGAAGTATGGATCTGGTGTGTTTAAGTCCGATCGTGCGGGTACATCGGTGGCCACAAGGTTCCGGAACGCTTCTTCGTGTTTCTCCTCGAGGGCGTCAGTAACGTGCATAACACCTGCAAACTCATGTGCAATTTGAGGAGAGTAGGTTCCTGACATAAACACCTGGAGCGAGACACGAATACGATGCACGCACAGCGTAATCACTGGGTCATCTGCAGCCATTTCGAATGCTTTGTTAAGCATTCCGCTAAGCTGCGGTTCCGGTATCGACTGGAGGGCTTGACTGTTGTTATAGATCACGAACAGATCTTCAAGAAGAGTCATTATACATTCTCTAGCGCTACCTGGCGAAGCCAGTGTTGAGTCGACCCAATAGGGCGTAAGCAAAGCCCACAAATATGAACTGTTGAAGTAAGGGTTGTGATTCCAGCGCGTTGTCGTATAGCGATGTGCTCCAAGTGCGTATAGTGCATCGATCAAGCTAATTGTTGACGGTTGCTGAGATCTTCTGCTTCGATGTGAGGGGGTGCGGGGGAACGACTTGGACTCCTGAGTTGGCTGGCCGGTTGATCCGAGACCCGGTCCATAAGCAGCGGCAATCGTAGGTGAAGTTGCCAGTAGTAGCTCCACTAGAGAGTTGATGATGCCAAATAATGCATCTGAGCTGACAGACCCTTGACATGCTAGAAGGATCCGCAGCGCGAGTTGAGATGAGTGATGCGTGACTCGAACTAGGCTTTCATGGGCCCAAGCATACCATAATCGTACAGCAGGAAGACAGCAGGCGATCGCCGGGCCATCCGTCATGAAGGGGAATTCACATGGGGACAGAAGTCGTGTCGGAAGGTAGAATGGCTGGGTGAAACGCTTGGCGAGGATTGGGGGCAACAACGTTGGATCCTTTACATAGTAACGCCCCGTTTTCGACTTTTCTTGCTCATCCATCTTCTTCGTACTAGTCAGCTGGGTTGTGGGCCCAGGTAGCCAAGCAATTGCCCTCAGCAGAGGAGCCAAGGGGGTGAAACCGGGGGAGATACGGAAAATGGAATCTGCCTCAACTACAAGCTTATGATGCTCCAATGCCAGGGCATGAGCACTATGAGGATCATCGATCTGCCGCAGCGGCTGCTGTAATGACAGCGAAAGCAGTGTTGAAGTCGCTGGTGCGAAGAATTCAGAATCAGGTTCGAAGTCAACTCCTGGTGGCAAATATAATGAGAGGTCCGTATGATATGAGGGGAACGAGATAAGTTGCTTCAAGGTCTCGTACTGGTTTGCATTATGACGAAGGAGTAGGCATGCGAGTTCGACCTCGTCTTGAGGGGATAAATCTATGATTTGCTGCTCCTCCTCACTGGAAATCGGAAAGGATCCGAACGAATCTTGGTGGCGAGCCAACGCCTCATAGGGCGATGATCCTGGATCGGATGAGACAGACTTGGAACGCGTCCTTTGCCTTCCTCCAGCCATGTCGTTAGAACGACTTGAATGGAGGTCGAGAGGCTGGCCGGGTGCAATAGATTCGTGACGCGCATATTTCATGCCCTGCATGCTTTGGGTTCCGTGATCAAAGCTCTTTTGGTCAGTCACCTGATCCGGCAGTGGTGGAATTTGATTTCCAGAACTAGCCGAAAAACGCCCTCGAGTTCTCGGGCCAGATGAATGCGTCGCTAACGGCGGGGGGAACGCTGACTTAGCGTTATTCGTAGGAACGGCGGCGTTGGTGTGCGGCGAGGATTGGAGCTGAGTTGGTGTGGGGACGCGAGGTAACGAAGAACGAGGGTGCAGCTGGGCCGTTGAGTTCGAAGAGATCCCTCGATGCTGCGATGACGCTGGTGAGGTCTGGGTGACTGTGTCGGAAGACGAGGCGGAATATATCGTTTCTGTTTGTTTTGGTTGAATATTGTGGAAGGAGTCACGAGGCTCTTCATAGACTGGGGCTTGATGATTGTACGGCGTGCTGCTGTGGGAGCGCTGATACACAGCCTGAGCACTCAGCATGTCCTCGCGCACATTGTCCGAATGTAGGGGCGAGCCGTGGAAGTCGTAGATAGGCTGTGGCGGAGTTTGGGAGTATTGATCTCTCTGCGGTGCAGCAGAGTGGACGACTTTGGATTGGGAAAACCCTGGAGCAGCCAAGAAATGGGAGGATATGCTTGCATAGGTTGAGGCCTCGCCACCAGTCGAGTCAAGGAAGTGCTCCTGGCCTCCATACTGTGGTGATTGATGTGGGACAGAATGGGGTTGCTGGCTCCCAGATGCAGGGGAGAGCAGCTGCGAATTCCTTGATCGTCCGCGATCACTATCAAGAATAATTGCTGGCTCTTGAAAAACGCCAGTAACCACGTCAGATAATGTTTGCTGCATATGTAAGATGGGTGATGGAGGTTTGTGCATGGGTTGGCCACGTGTGACAGCAATAGGAATCTCGCGTTGGCTTGCCGCATTGGGGGAGCCTGGGAAACTCTGGTGAAGCGTGGGTCCTGGACTAGGATGAGTCGAGTACACCACCGGTGAACTATGTCGTTGCTGGTTTCTGAGACGGGTAGCGTCCTTGCCTTGCTGCAGATCAGGCTGATATTCTTGATGCAGGAGGGGGATCGTTCCTGCACCATGGATTGGGATAGGCTGTTGCAATGTTGCATCGCCGGACTCAGCCGCGCGGTCCAGCGGTTGTCCAGTGAGTCTAGACTGAGTAGCGGCATCAGCTGGGTTGCACTGCCAGAGAGGATTGCGCATGGCCTGATCTAGTGGCTGCACTTGAGCATGAGGTTGTGATTGATACTCTGGCTGGTTGGGATACTGCCTCTGGTACTTTGGTTGTTTTTGAGGCTGCTGATGCTGCTGTTGGGGTTGTGATTGTGGCTGTTGTTGTTGGTATTGCTGCTGCGGCTGTGGTTGTTGGAATTGCTGTCGCTGATAGTGAGGTGAGTGATGCTGATTCACCTGCGGCTGCTGTCGCTGGTGCTGGAGCTGCTGGTTCTGTGGCAGTTGCTGTGGCAATTGTGGCAGCTGTTGCTGCTGTTGTTGCTGTTGTTGCTGTTGCTGAGATTGTCGTGATGGCTCCTGCGGCTTAAGATGCCCCCTCTCCCGTAAGTGCTGCTGAAGCTGCTGTTGCAGCTTTTGCTGGTACTCTCGGGTTTGGAGTTGCTGTTGCCTATGCAGATTGTGCTGTGCCCCTGAATCATGGTTGCGACCTCGCAGCTTGCCAGGTTGGGGCTGCTGGTAAGACGGTGGGAAGTGAGAATATGTCTGTTGTTGGCTCAGCTGCTGGGATTGCGGCTGATGCTGTGGCAGCTGCTGTTGCAACTGTTGCTGGAACTGCAGCTGTGCATTGGCAAGTGGCTGTGGTTGTCGTTGTGATTGGCGCTGTTGCAGCTGGTCCATGGGCGCTTCATGGAGTGACATATCTAGGCCGCGACTCATGGTTGCACCGAGACGCTGGGGTTGATCCGACGTTTCCAGCGTAATATCTGGTAATTGATGAGAATTCTGGAGCTGGGATCCGTAATGATGCTGGAATCCATGCTGATGCTGGAGATTGTTCTGATGTGCCTGTGGCGACGTTTGTCGTAGCTGCGACAGCGGCCCAGAACGTTGGTATTGGGTGTTAGGAGCTGTGGCCTGCAAACGGAAAGGCTGTAAGTAGCCTGCTTGGTGCTCAGATCCGGAAACTATGACCTGCGCCTGGGATGACGCGTTCGAATGGTGCAGGACATGCTGCATCTGTAGAGACTGATGATACATCGCTCCCTGAGAGCTTGCATGCGAGGCGTGGTCGATTGGAGTAGGATGGCTGTGGAAATCACGTGAGGGCTGGTATTGCCCTGTTTCGAGGCCTGCGGTGGAGACTGATGCATCCGGTTGCACGGTCATAGTGGCGGAATAACTTTGCTCATCGGCATACACGTAAGGTGTAGCTTGTGAGTGGCTCTGAGGTTGGGCTGCGTACAAATAGGGATGATGAGGCAGCAGATTTGACGGGGGGTTGAACTGCTGAGAAAACGAATGTGATTGCAACTGTTCGTGCTGCTGCGGTTGCTGTAGGTGCGACTGCAACTGCGACTGCGATTGCGACTGCGACTGCGACTGCGACTGCGACTGTGGCTGTGACTGCGACTGCGACTGCGACTGCGACTGCGACTGCGACTGCGACTGCGACTGCGACACAAACGCATACATATGCGTAGATTGAGCAGTCTGGAAGCCGCTCAGGTAGTTCAAACCTTGGGGTTGTGAGTGAATTTGAGCCCGAGTGTCTGGAGGTGCCGATTGATGCTCCTGGAGCTGTGGGAACTGGGATTGGAAAGAATGAGACTGTTGAGTCGTCGGGAGTGCGCAGTGCTGGACCGACAAGCCCGTAGCTGAGCCTGGAACGCTATGCAAGCTGTTGCTGGGTTGTGACCGCATTCCTCGGCCAGCACTCAACAGGACTGCATCAGTCGCATACGAGTTCGGATGCAATAAATTGCCTGTGGCATTAAGAGTCGCCGATGTGGCCGTTTGTTGATGATGTTCATCTTCGGGAGTGGCATGCGTGAGGATGCCATCTTGGCGGGTGGAGTCCGCAAAAATAGTGTGTGCTGAAGTCGAGGCGTTTGCGCTGCGGCCTGGGCCTAGAGACTCGACGAAGCCCGTCCAATTGGACGGCTGATGCTGCGCCCCTGATGCCCGATTGAGATGAAACAGTGAAGAGTTAGATTCGCCTAGACCCTGAAAGAGATTCTCGTGGGTTTTCGCAAGGTTCGGACTCATCACCCCACTCGCAGAACTGTCTGAAAAGAGGAGAGTGTTGAGGGGGTAGCTGCTCGACAACTCCGTGACCCTTGGCTGTGGTAGTTGTTCGTACTGTGCCACTGTTGGTGCGCCACCAAGATCTGAAGCAGCCGCACGATCTAAACCGCTGAGCCATGGCCCATCGCTGGGGAGAGCCGTGGATAGGAGTTGAGAATTCGGCGCCTGCATGTAGGATGGAGACTCGAGAGGATGAGCAGCTCTGGCTTGCAGCTGGGATTGGGAAGTTTCAAAAGCAAAGGTAACATTCGGGAAAAACGTTGGTCCGCTCATGATGCCTGAGGACGACGGAGGGTTCCCAGCGGTGGTCATCGACTCTGGAGAAGTCGCTCCACTCGTGTAGTGCTGCGTTATGGCGGTAAAGTCGTACTGCTGACTCATGTGTAATCTTCAATGGAACCAAAAGGAATAATCAGGTAGTAATTGAGAGGCAGCTAGGGCGAGAGGTGGTTAGGGGGGACGTTGATCAGTCGTAACTCAGTCGAAAGCTAGGAAGCTGAGTTATTCTGACAAACGGAAGTAAGGTGCTACCGGAAACTCAAACAACTCTGTTTGGAAGATATAGAGTTGGGTCCACAAGGCAGGTGAGTAGAGGGCTTGCTTGACGTCGTATTACAAATCCGCTAAGTTACAAGGAAGCTCTTGCACTGGACGTGTCGAGGGTACAGTCTGTGAAACAATAAATAATGATAACGTACAGTCAATGAAGACCGGATAGAATGGGATCAAAATATTCAAGCGAGTCCTTAGGTTGGATAAAATCTAGTGGATGTCGGGTCGATAGCCGGAATAAGGATTGATACCACCTTGTCGTGCAGTACCTTACGATTGGCTGGGTTTTGTCAGTAGAAGATTAGCTCCGCTATTCGATTTGGGAGCTTGGAGGGGGATTCTGCGCTCTGACTTTGAATGCCGGGGAGAAGTCCAACAGACTAGCAAGAGCAAAGATAACGTTGATGATGAGAGTTATTGAAGTCGACTAGGTTTTGGAACAACAAGGATAGGGTATAATCAGGGGCAGACGGCGGTTCGTCTGCAAAGTCGTGGAGATGAGTGCAGAATATAGGTGAGCCAGACTTATTCTGCAACTCTTAGGTTGGTGATGCTGGTTTTAGTTTTGCTTTGATGTTGTTGTTGCTGTTGCTGTTGAAGTTGAAGTTGAAGTTGGTGTTTGTGTGTTTGTGTTGTTTGTTTTGATTGTTTTGGTTTGGTTTGGTTTTGCTTTTGTGCTGGTACTTTGTGTGTAAGCCCTGATGTGAGGTAGTAGATAGATAAAATGGATATCGATGGCGAGGAAAGGCGAGGGAGAGGGTGAAGAATGACCTACTCTTGATCTGACTTCTCGGCTACTGAACTCCTTTCGACGTAGGAAATAACTACTCAGGGGGGGGGGGGGGGGGGGCAAAAAACACAAAAGGGGAAGGAGATATTAAAAAGAGCGCGCAACAGGGCCACTTATTAGACGGGCCTTTTTTTGGATA
>Ga0180217_1000577_pt1 | contig 55102 bp, 19 predicted proteins | sample eDN3rd37CBELigOP_FD_128521 | JGI IMG/M metagenome (GOLD analysis project Ga0180217, IMG submission 128521) | Enriched Organic Plus compost microbial communities from Emeryville, California, USA - eDNA 3rd pass 37_C BE-Lig OP (version 2) (version 2) ...
CCCCCCCCCCCCCCCCCCCCCCCCCCCCCCCCCCCGTCCCCTCTACCTTTTGAAGTTTTGGCTGGCTCCGCGAGTTTAGCCGTTAACGGCTAAGCGTCCTGGGCAAGTGGCAGCCAGCCGGGGTCGGGGGTGACGGAATAGAGGGAAATTGCGGGGAAGAAGGCGTGAGTTTGTAGGCCTTGTTTTGGGATATATATGAGTGAGGTTGCAATATGTACACCAGAGGTGCATAGATCGTGGGATCACCTACCACTATGCGGTTAGAAATGTTGCAAGATCATCCAAACCGATGTGGAAATCGACTCTAGTTCATTGCTCCTAACTTGGATTCATCGACATTGCCCTCCCGAGGGGGTATATTTCGGGATCCAGCTCGGGTGCATGCCTAATCTTGTAAGCTCTCGGTTGTGTATGACACGCTTTCTTACATTTCCCCCACCGGTCCCCATACTCCTTACCTCGCTGGCACAGCAGACCGCCGACCGACCCTCCAAGTCATTCCGGATCGCATTGGCTCGGAGACGTAGAGGATAGACTGGTTTCGTGGCCCAACACACTCAAGCAGGTGGGATTAAGTCACTGGAATAGCTCGTGCATTCCATCCGCCCCCATTGAGAGAGGTTCATATTAGATTGAACTTAGAATCGAAACGAAAGAAAGAACGAAGGACTTTGGTCGAGGGTTGAAGGAAAAAACACATTCCAAACTAGATTGCACTATGGCGTCATCAGCGGGATACATCTATATAAACGATCAGCAGCAGAATGTGGAATACTATGTCCATCCTGTTGTGATCCTCTCCATCCTTGACGCGTACAAGCGCCGATCGGACAAGACAGAGAACGACATGGACTGCTTGGCAACAGGCACGCTTTTGGGTGAGGAGGTTGGAAACAAGGTCTACATTAAGGAATGCTTCGCCGTACCCACTGCGACCGATGGCAATGCTATCTTCACCGACGCAGAGTTCCGTGAACAAATGCTCGCGCTTCAGCGACGTGTCTACCCCAAGATTCAGGTTGTTGGCTGGTACTCCACCGGTCAGATCAGCCCTGAGCACCGCAAGCCCATCCACGATGAGCACGCCGAGCTGTGCCGACCCTCGCAGCCCGTATTCCTCTCTGTTGACACAAACCTCACAAGCGATCGCTTGAGCATTGCTGCTTACCGCGCAACTGAGGTCAAGCTTGGTGATAGCGTTGTTCAGATCCGCTACGATCGTGTTCCTCTTGAGCTGATCGCTGCAGACCCCGAGCGTGTCGCAGCCGATGCTCTTACCAATGATCTCCCCGATTCAGAAGCACAGCTCGATGCACCCGCAACGATCAGCGGCGAGCGCCAAACTCTCGATCGTGGTATTGCCCGCCTGATGGAGAATCTTGAGAGCATGAGCAAATACGTTTCGGCTGTAAATGCAGGTGAGGTTGAGGGAGATAACAAGGTTGGACGTGCGATTGCCCACGCAATTGCTACGATTCCTCGTATGGAGCACTCTGTCTTCGACAAGAGCTATGCCGACTACATGGAAGATCTCTTGCTTGTCACACATCTCGCTTCAATCTCTGCACGTAACCAGCTCGATATCCTTGATAAGCTCACGGCCTTCCTGCAATAAGCTTCCTGTTCTGAGGTCATTGCCACTACTGGCTGCTTCTTCACTGTATTGTATTCTAACTCAACGGAACACGCACATTACCGCAGGCCCGAGGGTCAGCGGAAGAGAGATGAGGGGGGAAGTTTGGAAAGAGAATATCCTATTCCCTCTGATTCAGTATAATACGCGTTCGTGAAGCAAGAACGTACGCACATACCCGTTTGTGAATTTAGTAGTTTGCCTTAGCGCATAAAGTCGTTTGTCGTTGTTGAATGATTACTGAGGAAGATCAAGGGAAACCACATGGGGGTTGAGACTGTATTGAATAGCGAGGTTGATGGTAGTGTACAGGTGAAACAAAGCTGCGGCCGCTTCGTGGACAGCCATCTTTACTCGACGATCTTGCGAATTGCAGATTCATTTCGAGTCTTGGCCAAGTGTTCCGGAATAGGTTGACCACTGACCTTGGCATGGCGACGAACGTTCTTCAATCTGCGCTCCTGAGCCGCCTTCATGATTCGCTTCTTCTTTTGGATCTTGTAGATAATGGAGGGTGTCTGTCGCTTCTTGGCGATTTTGCTGATTTCAGGCATGTAAGCGAACTTTTCCTTCAGTTTATCAGCGTGCTCAAGTGACTGCTTCTCGCGCTGTGTCAAGATCTCGAGCTTCTCGCTTGCACGTGCCTTCCAGAGACGAATATTCGTGTCATCGGAGCCAGAGAGGATATAGCGGTTGTCGGATGAGAAGCAAACCGAGAACACCTTCTGCATGCGCTTGGTGTGGTAGATTTCTCGTGAGTGAGGTGCGTTGGCACCGAAAATACGTACAGACTTGTCATATGAGCCCGAAACAAACTCCTTGCCGGTGGGGGCGTAACTCACGCACATGACGGCCATAGCATGGTCCTCATGGACACAGGTGGCTCGCGCCAGGTTGCGCATATCAAATGAATACAGGTTGTGATCGTCATTGGCAACCACGAATGAAAAACTTTCCATGGGGTTCCAAGCGATATCATTGCTGCACATGTTCAGCAGGAGCTTCTTGAGAGGCGTCTTCTGTCGGATGTCATAGAGGACGATGGAGCGGTCATTTGCACAAGATACGAGGATGTCAGTGTCAATGGGGTTGAACCGGACACAGTTAACTGTGTCAGCACCCCATTTGAAAGAATGAACGGGATCAGCTCGCGTGTGGTCCCACAAGTCAACTCGGACACCGCAGGTTGCGAACTCCGTACGACTCTTGTGATGGTCGATACCGAGGAAGCTATTCTCACCCACAAACACGTTGATAGGCTCCGCAATTGCTGTCTTGCGCTCATGCGAGCCATCGCTACCGAGGATACTTGAGGAACTGTCTACTTCGTGGTTAACATTCCACACCTTAATAGTCTGATCAATGCCAGCTGTTATTGCAAGGTCGCCGAAGGGATCGACGGCGATACCAGTAATGCGACCGCGATGCGCATTCGCGGACCAAAGCGTCTTGTGTGTACCAATGTGCCAGCAACGAAGCTCTCCCACACCGTCTCCGGAGAGCACGTGAGTCAAGTTCGTGGGTACCGAAGAGAGAGCGTAGATTCCGTCGGTGTGACCTTCGAAAGATGTCAGGAAGGGCTTGGCGAACATTCGCTCGAGCTTCACCGCATTGAGCGCTCGAGTGTATTCTCGAGCCTTCTGATGTGGATGGAGCACGGGGTCGAGGTTGCGGTGGACCTTGTACTTGTCCTCGCCCCTCTGGCGAGTGAATTCTTGCTCATCGCGATTGATGACTCGGACCTTGGTGTTGAACATTTGTCAGTTGTCTCGGTGCGCAGCCAGTGACGCAGCCCCGCAGGTATTTCAGTAACCTTCTCTAAGATAGCCGTCCAATTTGCGACACAGCAATGCCGACACTCGCTGAGGTGAACTGCAGAGGCGTGGGAAAGTAGGGTTACGGAGTGAGCAAGTGAGTGAGGCGGAAAATTATGGAGGATATCCCGTCAGACAAGGCGATTTTAAGACCATAACCAGGGTAAACAAGTATTTCACAGTGAATATGATATCACGCAATATATCGCACAAATGCGTAGGGCACCCATCACGCAATTTCGAACCCCCGAAAATGGAGTCCTGTCCACGCATTTCCCGTCGCTTTTTCCCAGTCCAGTGCTGGGCCAGGCGACTTCTCGGTCCCGCGTGCGCAAGGACATCCACAACTACAAATAATAACTGCGATGGTGACCAAACTCAGTGGAATGAGCTAGTTTACATTTATTCGATGCTTCATAGCTGAGCGCTCTTGGCCTCCCCGACAGAATTGTCAGCGAAGTACTCGTTGAAGGAATCCTCATTTATAAACCTTAGGTCTTGGCGTTCTGGGTCTTAATGTCCTGCGGCTAAAGCGAAGGAGGCAGAAAGTAAAGCGAGACGCGGCCTTCTAGAGTGTCTTTGAGGATATGCATGCCCGCTTTGAATGTATCCGGTCGACCACCCTCTTCACGCCAATTCTTTTTGACAGCCAATGCTTCGCAGATTCGCCATGCGGACCACACAAACTGTCCGTCAACAGTGGAAGCAAGGCCAGACGAATCAACGCCAGATGCGGGCCCAGGTCCATCCTGAGACCTCGTTGGTGCCTTGCGTAAAACGGAATCTCGAGCAATAGCCTCATTCAGTGCCTCGAACATATCGATCTCGTCCAGCCCATCTTCGGCATCGCCGTGGCGTCGATTCTTGGGCTTTGCTTTGGTCCCCCTTTGCTTCGTACGACCATCGCCACCGACATCAGGAGGCAGAGGAAGAGGTGATGTGACGAAGCCAGCAATATCCTGCTCCGTAACCGGCTCAATGACAGCGTCGGGATCAGCAAGACCCTGCGCGATCTTTCGCTGGAGCGCCCGAGTGCGCTGAGTTGTGATGTGCTCAACAAGAAGTGAAATGGGTGCAGCGGGTCCGGCTAGCGCAGCGTCAGAGTCAGCACCAAGATATGGTTGCAGTTCATAGATATCAATCAAAGGCAGCCTCTCAGCCAAGTACTGCACTGCTGAGTAAGGTTCACGGAGCGAGCTCAGTGGGAAGATACCCATGAGAACCTGAAGAGGACGGGGCATGTCTGCAGCAGGGAAAACCAGACCTGGGCAGTCACACAGTTGAATATCACGGGCGCCTTCAAGTGCTGTGATAGTCTGCAGGTGCTTCGTGTGGCCAGGTGTGTTAGAAACCGACACGGCATTGCGGCCTAAGAGTGAGTTAATCAAGCTAGATTTGCCAGCATTCGGGTGACCCACCATACCAATAGTAAAGACACGCGTCTTAACGCCTCTCGTAACAACCTGTGTTGCGCCATCTCTCATATGTTCCTTCACGATTTTAGCTGCATCGAGCAAAGAGGTCATCGCGGATTTCGGCTTTCCAAGCAGATCGATCTCATCCAGAGTATCCGCAAGCTCTTGAACTTGTGGATCATCATCTTCTTCATGGTCGCCAGCCTTGGTTTCAGCTGGAGAATGCTTGACTTCCTGTGCATCAACTTCGTAGCGATCACTGTCACCGGAGGGAGTGGTATTCTTTGCTGTTTCCTGAGCGGCTTGGTCCTGTGTGCCCTCTCGGTTGGTCTCATCATGATCTTGCGCCATATCCTCACCGCACGGTTGCTGTGGATCCCCTTCCTCTTTAGTGAGCACGGATTCAATTACAATCTTGCGGACGGCATCAATGAGTTCTGGCACACCAAAAGGCTTCGGTTTTTTAACCGCACGGCCATCTAGACCAGCGACCTGCTTTCGTCGGGTCGCCAAGTTCGCTTCTTCGAATGTGATAGTACCAGGGAGGGGATATGAGCTAAAGAAGACAACAGTAACGTTGTGGAACTTGGTTTCGAAGTACTGTTTCCATTCCATCAAAACTTTGTGAGGAACGAGATCGATCTTGTTGAAGACTACAACCATCGGCTTTCGCATTTTGTTCACAATGTAGTCATGCAACGAGGGAGGGAAATGGAAGAGCGGATGACGCGCATCGACACACAGCAGCAAAACATCTGAAAGCTCGCAAGTACGCCAAAGCTGTCTCCAGACGTCCAGGTTGTGCTCAAAGTGGTTCAATCTGCCAGGCGGGAGTGCCTCATAGATCAGTTCCAAATATTTCTCGAACCTCTTGCGCTCGTTTCGATTCACCTGCTCGCGGGACATCTTGTTCGTCCACGGTGGACGCAGAGGAATTGGAATGACCTTCGCGTAGGTCTTTTCGTCGGCTTTCCGCGCCTCCGGACTGTACTGGTACGCACATCTTGAGAGCGAAATTCGCTTTTCGATCTCAACTTGCGACTCACGCACGTGGAATACAGTCAGAATAGCATCCTTTTTGGATGGATCTCGCGGCGCCTCAGGCAATCGGAAGTTGTGCGCCTCCTCATCCACCACCTGTTGTGCTTGCGCAAGCTCCATACCCGACATGGGCCGAGCCGATCTCTGGGCCATGACTTTGGCGCGATGCATGCGGCCTTTTGCCTGTGAAGATGCCATTTTTGATACACACTACACGATTTATATACTAATCCCTACTGTAACGTGCAGTTTTTACTATCCGCTAATGTACAAGTGTTGAGATATCGACTCGCGGGAAAAGTGCGAAATTGGTTCAGAGTGACGAGGAAATATTGAAAAAAGGGACAGGAGTGGGAGTGAACAGGGTGGTAACGGGGGCGAGCTTCGAGCTTCGAGCTTCGGCTCCGTGAGTTGGCATACAATCTTGTAACCACATAGTATTGCCTAATTCTTTGATTTCTTACACCTGCGCAACACACATCGAGCGATTTCCAGTCGATTAGCAGCGAACTCTCCGGGTAGCAGCTCCTCAGCGGACTGGGGCTCGGAATCAGAGCCTGAAATTGTGGACAGTCCTGTAGGGCGAACTATGGACTGGATAACACCCTGTACAGATCCATGATGATGGGCAAGAAGCTTTGCTGCCATCGCCAAGTTGAAGCCAGGAATAGAGCACAGGAATCGAAGTCCTGGTTCGTGAGACTCCTCAGCGATTGATCGATGAAGCTTCAATATCGATCCAGGATTCGAGAGTGACTGCGCGCGGGAAATCGCGGCAGCACACTCGTCCTCATTTGAACACGAAATCACGTAGACTGCCGGCTCCATTTGCAGCGCTGTAAGGACGTCGAGAGCGGCCGAAGAGACGGCAGGAGCGGGTCCATTGGGAGGGGGCAATGAGACGCCTAGAGGGTCAGACACAACCTGCTTCTCGAGGGGCAGCGTAAAGACGTATACCTTTTCGTACGCAACCACAGCGTCAGCAATGAGCCGTAGTAGAGTTGATGAGCTACGACTGGAGAGCAAATTTACGGTTGTGATGATACCACACGTAGTCAGAGAGATCGCAATCAAGCTTAGACCCGGGAGCAGAGTCTGAACTTGGGTGTTGGGCTTATACCTCTGGGACAAGGAACTCAGACCAATACGGGTGCTGATGACGTCAATGCCATGCCGATTTCGCAGCGCTGAAATGAGCTGGGGGCGTTGAATGAGCTCACGACCGTGGGTAAGGATGCAAGGAAGTATATGACCTGTCGACTTTGAAGGCGTGATTGTCAACGCAGGCTGAGGTGGCGGCCTCTGTCGCGCTACTGACTGTAGCTTCGTGGCATCTACTGTGATCGAGGTTGTTGCACGATCCGGTGGTTTCCCCGTTCTTGGATGATACATAGCATCTGCTTTCGTGGCCATATCAACAGACTCCTGAGTGGCTTCACTCAAATTATGCACAATGAAGTCGCTCAAGTCGTCGTCTTCGTCGCCCGTTGACTCAACTAATTCATTATCAGATGACGACTGCGAACTCGTAAAAAGCAGTTCCAACACATCTTTACGGTGATTCTTTGAGCGTGGAGTGGCTTGCTTTGACTCACCGTCTTCCCGTTCCCTGAGTTTCGCTATTCCTTTGGAATCCTCATCAGGAGACGCCTCATCTAAGTCATCATCGAGGACTCTACGACGGCGCTTCGTCTCCTTTAGCAGCCTCTCTTGCCTCTTTCGGTCCTTCTCTTCCTGCGTTTTGAGTCGTTTGCTTCTCTGCCTTACGGATAAAGGCGCTTCATCATCACTTTCCACTCCTTCGGCTAGCTGATGGTTAGAATCAGGAGCCTTACGTCGTCGCCCCAGCTCCAATTCGAGTTCGAGTGCACGCATGGCACCTGCTAACATGGCGCCATGGCGCCCAGTCAAGACGTCCTGTGATGGCTGGAGAAGGCTTTTCCTTTTAAACACGAGATCATCTTCGTCCGTTCCCCCTTGAGACGCGGGTTGTGATTGTGTACAACTGTCGCTCACTTGGGAATCTGCAACAACAAATCCTCGCACGTTCCCGTCCTCGTCAACTTCCTCATCAGCCTCGTCGTTTTCGGTTTCGTCGTCATCGTCCTCGCCTGAAAGCTCCGCCTCCACTTCGAGAAATCGTGATGCGCAACTTCTTGCTGTTCTTCGGCGGCGCTGTGCCTTCTTGATAGGCTTCTCATCCGCATGCGACTCAAGGTCAACCGCATCGGTCTCGGTGGTGTCGTCGAATGATTCAGCAATCGCATCCAAGGATCGCCTTCCTGATGTACATGGTCGTCCATCACGCTGGTCACGACTGCTGGTGGAGGCATCCACCTCACGTTCTTCCGCTCGATTATCCGCTGCGGAACGCTTCCTAGGCTTCTCACGTGTACTACTCTCCTGCTCTTCTCCAATGCCACGGGTCTCTGCCGATGTGAGGGCAGAGGAGGATGGGGATGAGGACGATGCCGTGATCTGATTGGTGAGTTCACTCGGATCAAAGTATTGGATGGTCGGACGCACACCCATCGGTAACGGCGAGTGTTTCGAGAGTTCTGCCTCAGAGCACAGCTTCACAGGATTTTGATTCGAGTCTGAGCCTGGCTTAAGCATGTGACCGGAGGCGGATCTCGACTTGAGTGCGTTAAACAGCCACTTGGCCTGCTGTTCATTAGTTTGAAGCTCTCGCTGCTCTGATCCTACACTAACTAATGTTACCGCTCGGCCACTGCGCTTACGTCCGGTACGACCGCATCTCTGAACAAGGCCAATGGCGGACGCAGCCGTGTCGAATCCAACGATTAAGTCGACTTCACCGATATCTAAGCCTTCTTCACCAATACTTGTAGCAATTAGAGTATTGTATACGCCGGCGCGGAACTTGCGCACAACATCTTCCTGCTCCTTTTGAGACATACCATGGAGTCGATCCTGTAACTGGCGCATACGCTTGGTATTTGGTGAAGTGATGGGAATCGGGATTTCACCACTCGAGGCCGTCGGCGATGACATGCTTGACGCAGCCTGATGCAAAAGCAAATGAGACAAGTGATCATGCCTGATGTCGTTGAGGCCGTATTCATCAATCTCTTCATCCAACTCAGACATGACATCTGAGATGTCACTCTCTTCATCTGATTCAGGCTCAGACACAGCTTCGTCTTCGCCTCCATCTTCTTCGTCATCGCCATTCAATTCCGCGTCGTCATCTTCTTCAGTATCGTCGGCTTTCCCACGCATATGCTTCTTTTTCTTGGCCAAAGCCTTCAAACGCATTTTCGCCTTCTTTGCTTTCTCTGCCAATTTCTTCCGCTTCTTCTTGGCTTTCTCGCGTTCCTTCTGCTTCTTGCGCTTCTCCTTTTCCTTCAGGCGCGCCATATCCTTTGCAGCAGCTGCCGATGTCCGTGAAAGACCTTCTCCAAACTCCTTGGGTGGTGACTGCCCAATGAATACAACCGGACGAATGACAGGTGTTAACGGTCTCAGCAATGTCAAAATATCCGCAACAGCGTCACGGTATCGTGCGAAGATGATGACTCGACCGCCTTTGTCAGAGACCTCAGAAGCTGAGCTCCGTTGCTTAGCTTCAGCTTGCTGGGATGTGCTCGACTGCTGAGCTGAGCGCTTACGGGGCTTCGATTCAAAGATGTCAAGCGCGAGCAGATCATCTTCGCTGTCGTTGTCTTCTGTGTCATCGTCGTGGGGTTGGTGATCATCTGATCCCTTATCTTGATTCGAGTTAGCTTTGACAGGCGAGATGGGATGCCCGTTCTCATCAATCTGAAAGTGCTTGCGCAGGACGTCGAGGAGGACATCCATCTTTGGATGCACAGTGAGCACAGGTTTCCAGGGTCTTGGAACCGGAGGGAGATCTTCTACCATGCCTGATGAAGCTGGCAAAGCATGCTGAACTTGGGACTGAATCTGCGACAGCAAGTGCGAGATGGCTGAACAGTTCAGATTGCGATCAACGACCTCTTGAATTTGCTGTAGTTTCCGACTGTCAGTTTCTCCCTCTGCTATCCACACTGTGCCCATGTTGTCTCGGCGGTCTTTATCTTTCCACGAGAATTCGGTAGCCTCTAGACTTTCCAAAATGACTGGAGTTAACTCGGATTCATCTGCCGTCCCACGGGTGGTCAATTGACGTGATGGTGGTGACGTTTCCACAGATGGAAGGGCCGTGGGCAACGAGGAATTTTTCGGTGACATCACACTGACGGTGTTGTGCGGAGATGGAGCTGAAGCAATGTGACGAAGCAAATCCTGATGCTGGTGGGAGCGATATGCACTAAGTGTTCGAATTGTACTCAATACTTTCTCCAAAGTAAGCATAAGCTCAAGAAAGGCTGCGCTTGAACGCATCTCGGACTTGAGCTTCGACCGAGTGGCTGCGCCGGATCCATCGGGCGCAAAAGAGGCCACCATAAAATGATAGCATGCGGAGAGTCCGTAGCGTGTGAGCAGCTTATACGCATGAAACAGAGCGATTAGAAGTGTGAACAAGCCTTCGGCCAGGTAACGCGGCACTCGTGGACCTCTATCACCACTGCTTGGTACACCTTGCCCTTGACCTTGTCGCTGGCCAAACCCGCCAACACTCGCTCGATAGCGAGTTCGGGCCTGTTGCACGGCGTTCCAAGTTATCTTCTCGGGATCAGTCTCCCAGAAGAGCTTCAAAGAGAACATGCGATTCAAGAGAGGAACATAGAGTTTCAAGAAGAGCTTCTTCGCATACTCAAGCAAGGGCGAATTCTCCACCACAACGACCTCTATCGAACGTCCATGGACATAAGGCTTGACCTGTGGATCATCGTCGCCACGAACCTCGAGATGGGTGATACCTAAATTTGTGATGACTTCTTGAACCGCTGCCAATGTGTTGCCTGGTGTTGCAGAGAGCGCGACAACTCTGAATCGACTGCCTCGCGCGCGGAGCTCATTCATCACTCCGGTGTATGCATACCTCCTCGTGGCTCGATGCGCCTCATCTACCACCACACAGACAATCCGCTCGGCTGGACAGGTGCCTCGGCTTAGATCAGAGAGAACAGTTTGAGGCGTCGCGAAGATGACATTTCGAGACTCCCAGAGCGGTCCTCGCTTGGCTGTTGCATATGATGCACCAGTGAGTACGATGGCTTCAGATGGGGGCAATGCTGTGATAGACAGACACGCACGGACCTGTTGTAGTACCAAGGGTCGTGTTGGGGCCAAGAAGACAACAATGCCCTTAGGATACCAGCGACGGAAGTTGAGCATGACAGTCGCTGCAATTAAAGTCTTGCCCAGACCAGTGGGCAGAACTACGAGGGTGTTATGTAATAGCGAGGTTCGAGTGATTGCGAGTTGATAGTCGCGAGGTTGCAGACTAACCGAATTGGATGGATACTTCCACGTTGAAAGCGCAGTGCCATCGAGCAAGACGCAGCCGACCTCATCTGCCATTTTTTCTAAGTCTTCATCTTGCGTTAGAGTTAGATCTAGAGTAGTGCTAAAACTCGATGAGACAAGCCTCATTCTTTGTTTGCGTTCCTGAATAATCATCCTATTGAAGTCTCTCGCTTGCTCTTGAAAAACCGACTCAGGAACCTTGTGCCGCAGGAACGAGAAATCTCCCCCTATCACCACTCCACCTCCGATATTACTAGTTGCGGACGAGAATGAAGCCGAGGATGTTGCAGAGGAGAGAGAAACGTCGGTGCTGTCTGCAGCCACAGCCCATGGGGCTTGATACTTCACTCCAGGCAGCTGAAGAAGCGTCGTCTGCTGCTGAGGTTTTGGCATGGGACTCTTCTCTGAGACTGTCAAGGGACTCTTGCTTCTTGCATGGACGGTTACGTCGCGACCGCTGGCCTTGTCGCCACTTTGCCTACTTTGAGGTATACTTGGAGGAGACGACACGATTCGGGTCTGATACAAACCCTTAAATGAAGCGGCGGTCTTAAACGAAGTTGGCGTAGTGCTTGTAGTTGGAGCAGTCAAACCGCCTCCAGTGGATGGGGATGACTTCGCGAATGTTGGATCATCTGAGAGAAGGGTGTCGGAGGCCGCATCAAATAAGGTTAATAAGTCGTCTGTAACAGTGTGCAACTGATCTGGGATGTTGAGGAGTAGAGAAGTGCTGCTAGCAGCGTTCTGAGGGGGGGTACTCGCTCTTACTTCTGCGACGGTTCGAGGACTCGTGACTTGGGAACTTACTTGTGCCATCGAAGCGGAGCTGTTATTACCACTTTCATTACCACTCACAGTCGTACTCCTGGGAGTCCCCGCGCGCGCTCTACTGTAGATTGACATAGATGCAATTCTCTGGGGTTGCGAGTGGACTTGCGCCTGTGGCGAGACGAGCTGTTGCGGCATGGGATGGGACTGTTGGGGCTGCGAGCGTATTGTCTCAGAGTGTGTACTATGCAGGGGCTGTGACTCGGTCTCTAGTCGTTGTTGCTGTTGCTGTTGCTGTTGCTGTGGCCCCTGCCATGAGTTCTTTGCAGGTTCGACCTGTGACTGCTTCGGCTTGGGTTGCTCTCCGAGGACAGAGTCAAGATCAATTGCAGCAAACGTGTCGAAGAGGCTGTCGTCGATGAGCGAACTTGACGCACTTGACCCGGAGCTAGTGGTCTGGCTCACACTGCTTGTGTCAGATGAGCTTTGGTACTTCCCTGCCACTGATCGAGAATCCGCCTGGGAGGTCGAGCTGGTGTCCGAAGACCCGCTTGATGATGCAGCAGAAGTGGGATTCGAAGAGCTGGGCATTACGGGGCCGCGAGCGTTCGGCGCCCGGTAGAGCCCGTACAAGCCACCCAAGTTTGCATGTGAGGGCCTTGGGGGTTGAACTGCGGAGTTGTGTTCCATGGGGTATGAGAGGCTATCTCGCGTATCTATCCGGTTCAAGCAGATATCTGAAGTGTTCCAAGTTAAAACGCTGCATTGGCTACAACCGAGCCACGCATCTTCGCGAGATTTAGCGCTTGTTATGCTGTGGATCTTTCCCGGGAAAATTTGATTCCTTGGTTCCCTGGAGTAGGCCTCAGGTCAGGAGGCTCGCGGTGCGAGCCACAGCCTCCCTAAACAGATTTATAGCGCGCATTGACTAAAGATGCAGCATCGACAATCCTACTTGCCAGCTCTTTGCACGACCTGTATTACGCTTTGTATCCTCGGAAACCCAAGCCTGCCGGTTTGGAGTGTGAGGAAACGTCCCCAGCGACGATTGCCGAACACTTCTACTCATACATCGATAGCACCAGCATACCTCGCTACGGCACGGTGCTTAACTGACTGTCAGCATTGAATTGCTTGAGGGACTCTCCTTTGCTCTCTAGCCCTTTGAAGCATCCGATCCAGTGCAGAGCCCATTTCTATCCTCGTAGAGCTTAGAGGAGCCGCACCAATGCAGAGAACTGGCGCACCTGAAGCATGCAGAGAAGGTTCTAGCCCATGCGACCGCCCTGTGGCTGATCGCTTGACCTCAGCTGCTTGATACTCGAAGTTGAGTGCAAGCCGAGTCAACACAGCACACCAGTAGAGCCAATTCCACTGCAATTGTCCGTGTGAAACAGTCACCCAGCAAGGCCTTAAATATTGATGCGCATAGATACCTGCCTGCCACACGAGCCACGAGACTAACCGGCCTGGATATCCCCCACCAGGTGCGTATTCCCCGTCGCAAAGTCAGTGCCGTACTCAGTTCGAGATGGTCCAAAGTGGGCTCTGGAGGTGGAGTAACGGACGCGAGTTCCGGAGTCAGGGGTGCTGGAATGTGGCCCGAATTTTAAAACACGGGCATATCGAACAGGTTGGATATTGCGGCAAGTGGATATACGTCTAGGTATTAAACCTATATCCCACGTTAGCATTGAGTATCTCTATCAAACGACCGCATTTACACTTGTACAGCACACGTAGTTCCCGCTACAAACCGAGCCAAAACCGGTCTGCACGTTAGGAGCCCGAGAAACGATGGATATTTCGATCAGTTACGAGCGCGAGCGCCGCGACTTCGGTCGATATGTGGTGTTTTCCGACACCATTGCCGAGACAGAGTCTATTCAGCCCGAGCCCGAGGCTGCCAAGCAGTGGATTGCCCGCAAGTATCAGACCATCGATATTGACTGCACCCCTAGTCTGTCGATGCACGTTGTGAATACTGAGCCATTCGAGCAGCACTCGCGCGCGACGAACCTCATGGATGGTGTATGGCCAGTGGAAATCAAGTCGCAGGAACCTCAGGACCGTCAGCGTCATATTCGTAGGATTGCAAATGAGGAGTCGTTCATTCAGCAGGTGGTAAGTAGCCCAAACAACCGTTTCTCCGCGATTCCAGGCTTTAGTTTTCATGCGAAGTACGGGTGGGACGTGCACGTAAGAAAGCCCGTTGCACTCATTCCCTCTTCTGTACTCCATCACTCTGTTCTCTCTCGACTCGTCCCCCCTCATGCTTTATCATTTGCCATTGCCTGTCCTTGCTCCAGACCTCGCTCGTTCGCACTTCGGAAAGCATTGTTCAAGAAAACAACACAATCGATCTCTATGAAATGTACTTTGATGGATCGACCAACACGTCTCAGTTCAATATCGAGCCACCGTCATGCAAGACAAAGTGCGTCCTGCGCGATCCCTACAATGTTGGACAGACCGAAGAGACTCTGTTCAAGCGTGCCGTCACCGCCATTTCGTGGCACCCCGAAGACCCTCACAAGGTTGCCGTTGCATATTCATGCCAGCGATTCCAGCAGACAACAGACCGCACTGAGGGTCTTTCATACTCCTACATTTGGGATATCGAGCAGCCTAACCGACCGTTGACGAGCATCATTCCTAACTCGTCGCTCTACAGCTTGATGTACAACCCACGCTCCGCAGATCAGATTGTTGGTGGTTGCTACAATGGTCAGATTACGTTCTTTGATATGCGCAAGGGTAAGGAGCCCGTCGACACCTCGCCAGCTGAGCATTCTCACTACGATCCCGTATATGACGTTCACTGGATCCAATCACGTACGGGTAACGAGTGCTGCTCCGTTTCGACTGACGGTCAACTCCTCTGGTGGGATGTTCGTCGCCTCAGTGCTGGTCCCACGGACAGGATGACACTCACATCTGCACAGAGCGAAACCTTCGGCGTTTCGAGCCTTGAGTACAAGACTGACGCAGGTGCGACCAAGTACCTCATGGGCACGGAACAAGGCTCCATTCTACTTGTTGATCGTAAGGCGAAGAAGGACAAGCTGAGTGACAAGAGTATCAAGCAGATCTACGGTGAGAAGGGTTTGGCACATCTCGGCCCCGTTCGAAGCGTGCAGCGTTGCCCTACTCACAACATGCTCAAGTACTTCTTGACTACCGGTGACTGGTGCGCACGCGTTTGGAATGAGGAGTTGCGCAGCCCGATCTTGACGACTCCTTACTGCACAGCTAACCTCACGTCGGCCTGCTGGTCGCCTACTCGTCCAGGCTTGTTCTACACCATCAAGACTGATGGCACGTTGGACGCTTGGGATCTGTTCTTCCGACACAACACACCCGCCTTCACCACCCAAGTTTCTAAGGAAAGCCTCACATCCATTCGCATCCAAAACAACGGCTCGATCGTTGCCTTGGGTGATGCTGCGGGCTCTGTCACTGTGCTGGAGCTCAACTCAGCGTTGTCGCAGCCTCAGAAGAATGACAAGGCGCGCATCACGGAGATCTTCGAGCGAGAGACTCGCCGCGAGAAGAACATTGAAGCTCTCACACGTAAGCGTGAGTCTCAGCTCGAGAACAAGCGTAAGGAGGCAGCTGCAGCTGCTGCAGCCGCAGCTGCTGCTAATGCAGCTACAACAACCGGCGCCCCTGTCAGCTCCGCTACTCTTGCTGCGGTTGCTGCAACGAGTTCGCAGGCAATGGGACTGGACTTTGCTGCTGAGGAGGAGGACGACTCCGAGATGCTCCGCAGCATCGAGGAGGAGTTCTTCAAGGAACTCAACAACGTTTCAAGCAAGCGTGTTGGTGGCAATGGAGCTGGCAGCTCGAGCGCTGAAAGCTTGAGCACAACCGCCGCTGTCTCACCCAACCCTGCGGCTTCACCAGTGGGATCACCCCCACCAGGCCGGGAGTAAACTAGTCGTGCCCTGTCTGCGTGGAAGCCCACCCTTCGGTGTGATGTCCATTTAATCGACATTTTGTTCAGATTCACACAATATATTCTCAAGTAAATTGCTGACTTGTCATAGCCATTGCATGCGTGTATATTTTTCACGAAACCAGGAATACAAGCTATGCATGGCACACGGGTGGCCGAACACACGAGACAGAACGCAGGGTCACTCATGAGTGTATAAACTGAGGCCATCGTTTGCTCTAGCCGCGAAGGATCTCAGTGTGATCTTTCGCAGAAAACACAAGCACCACACCGCATGCTCGCTCAGTGAACGCCACAAGTGCAGGCCCCTCACATGCGGTGGGAGGACTCCGGAACCGGCACCAGGAACCAGAATTTGGGTGACTTGGATCAAATTGCTTGGTGATTGATATGTCGGAAGATGCTGATGTGAAATACGTGAGTACAACACTGATATATCAGTGCAGGGTATGCCGTCGAATCATAGGCGATTCAGTCTCATTGCGGCACCAGGACACCCAGAACAACACCATAACACTCGGAACAGCTCACGCTGTCGAAGTAGTTGAAGATTACAAGACGAGTCACTCCGGCTTTGACGTTGGATGGTAAGTATTTGCACATTGGCTGCGAGATATTCCTTGCTGTGCGGTTAGATCCATCGTATCCCTCTCACCGATCGCGACTTTCCAACTCCTCGCATTCTAGCACCTACCTCCCAATCAAATGTGAGTGCGGAATCGAGATAGGGAGGATGTACAAGACCACACCGAGGTCGCTTGACTACTTGCGCGACATGTTTACCATCAGCACAGACGTGTTTGACACGTATGGCGTGGGTATGCCTCGACATGGGGCTCCTGTGTCTGACTGGTTCAACAAATCACTGGACACTGTGCTACTTGGGCAATCTAAACTTATGACCGTCGTGCTTGCGATGGAGGAGCGTTTGTCAGCACTCGAGGCTGCATTCCAGGCTAGTGCTCAGGGCGTGGTGGCTCATGAAATAGATCCCCAGTCAGGTAGTGAGGGAGACATTGGTGGTGTCACAATGACCAAGCAGTTGACGGCCACTAGCGCCAACATCGCACCAGCATTAGAGTCAATAGATACGACAATGGGAGCCACTTGTCACGAAGAGCTTGGGTCGCTGGAAGCCGACCCGGCCAAGATGAATACGACGACAATAGACGCTTCAATGCCGAAGAGTGCACCTGCTCGGGCCAGTCGGTAGAAAAAGACAAGAAATAAACTTTACTGTACATAGTGCTGTATTTGCGCATTGGATGTCTTGTTGCATGTACACTTCTGGAGGTTATTACCTCTTGGTCAGGCCAGAAAGCAATCCAGATGTAGAGAGCGACATGGCCAGCGCCTTTGGACCTGGTTGCATGATTTCTTCCTGAGCGGGCTTCACTCCACCCTCGATCGAACTCTTTGTAGCGCCGCGGTGGTGCACCTGATGTAAGCCTGTAGGCCGCTTAGTCCGCGTACTATGCGGTGCAGAAAGTTGTTTTCCAACTAAAGGCCCCCCTATGCTCGATCCCGAAGCTTGATCATGTGAAGGATGTGAGGTCTCAGGCTCCTCCGTTGCTTGGAGTTTCGCTTCAGGCTCATTGCCCGATTCGTTCCCAGCGATATATGTGGATGCATTACGGGCTATACTGGTGCCCATCACCGTCGGCGTACCGGAACTCACATCACGAGCTGGCGATTGTGGGCCGTCAGCCCGGGGTGATGATGGAGGCGTGTTGGTCACGGCCGTGAAGAATTGTCCCGAGACGCTATTACTAGGTGGCGAGAAGATCACAGCGTCAGCTTGCCTTCCTTTGTACAGCTTTCCGTCTTCGCCAACCAACGGTTGAGTAGGGCCCTTATGGACAACCAATCCTGATGCAGCAAAGTGAGGTACCGTGCGAGATGGTGCCGGGGCGACCACAAGTTGAGAAGTGCTGCTTGATGTGACCAATTGCGGTTGCTGCTGATTCTGCGGAGAGCTACCCTCAGCTAGTAGATTTGCAGTACTTTGTGTACCTCTCGATGCCAGCTGCGGGGACCGAGACCGTGATCGAGACGGACTCAGCTTTTGAGATTTCACACGCTTAGGACTGGATTTCGTCCCATCCTTCGGATCCTCTCCTTCATGGTCTTCGGGCTCCGACGCGTTGTCATCATCAGGGTTCTTCTGTCCTGACAGATACAACTGAGTGTAACCTCGCTGCTGAGCCAGACTGGGTTCTGCCATGATCCGAGCGGCATTTGGTCCTAGCACAGCTGCAGCGAGCTCCAGCCTTGCTTTTTGAATCATCGATCCAAGTTCCTTTCTCAACTTGCCCAGAAGCAAACGATACTCGCGAGTAGTAGGCATGGAAGATGAGGCGTCAGTGCTAGCTGTTACGTTACTGTTGAGTGAATGCGTAGACATCGAGCTTTTCAATGCGGGCGCATGGGATTCGGCCCCAGAATGCGTAGCAGTAGTTTGGGGAATGGGTGGGTGATGCATCTGGTCTAAAGACGGCAGTTGCACACCGAAGGCTGCGAGATCGGCGTCAATCGCAGTCAACCTATCGTTAAAGTAGCTAATCCAACTGTCGGTATATCGCTGAGAGGCTGCAAGAACTTCACCCGCCGAGAGATCGTTCATGGAGAGTGTCTTACCCCCTGCACTGATTATTGGCAGATTGTGCTCTAGGCGACGGAGCTTTTCATTTACTTCCTTGAGTCCCACGTCGATGTATCGCTTCAACAATTGAGAATCCACATTTCCGGCCGCCTGTTGAATCAGTTCAGCCTCGCGAGCAGCTACAGATGCCAAGCCTTGGACGAGTTGCTGTTCATACATCTGCTCGTTCGGGGTGGAAACCGCACCTGCACTGCGAGGTGACTCCAACGCAGTAGTAGCAATTGAAGCCCTATTGGCATTGTGCATTGTGACACGCCTCGCCGCGAGACCCTTGAGGCCAGCAGGGGGTTGATATCCCAGCTGACGGACCGGTGGTGGCACTGGTAGCTGAGGATCGGTGGTTCGCGCACTAGTGGGGGTGTCTGCGGAAGTGGACGGAGGCGGGTTCTGAGTCCCATGAATAGGGGGCAGAAGAATTGCGCCTGCACCGGAAGAAGTCGACCCCAATTGCTGTTGTGGGGTGGAGCCAGACTGTGGTGCTGGAGATGCCATTCCAGGTGACCGAGGGTCAAGACCTACAGAACTTGCATGGCGAGTTATGCTATCTCGTGAAGAGACTACGAGCGCATCTAAATCTTTTACCATATCATTCAATGCACTCGAGGCTGATCCTGGTGGTCCTGCTGGAGTCGAAACAGACGCTCGAGCATCGATTAGTTGCATACCAATACCGGAAAACCGCTTTGAGTCGAGGTCGGTCACGCGAGCATGAAGTCCTTTGATGACTCGCGCCAGGCCTGCAAATCTCTGCTGCATGCGAGCGTTTTCGGTGCGAATTTCGCTATCGAGCTCAGCACGCTGCTCAACAAGTTGCTCCAGCAGTCGATCTTCGAGCTCGCGAATTCTCTTGGCGGTATTCTGGGCGTCAAGTTCACGTGCCGCCACCCAATCAAGACCGGCTGCTGTGCCAGTCGTGGCTGCACCAGCGGGACCAGCAACAACTACAGCTCCTGCTTTGCTAGCATCCGACGGCTGACCATCTGGTGTAGGAGCATGCGCTGCATCGAGCAGGTTGCGTGATGAAGCGCTGGGCGAGTGAGCAGGCATGCTTTGTGAAGCGGCCTCCTTCGGGAGGACGCCAGCAGCAACCAGCGCTTGTGTTTTCGCTGCACGTTCACGTCTGGCGTCGGCGCTCATCAAAAGGGGATCCGAGAGATCAAACTGCGCCAGGATTCTGTCTCGCTCCATTTCCTCTTGAGTGTGATGTGCTGAGTGAGGAGCTACCCTTGGAGTTCCGGTCGAAGACTCACCAACAGACGCTAGCAAAACGCCACGTGAGCTGACAGTATGCTTCAGTTTCTGGACAGCATCCTCTAGTTGTGAAACACGTTCCTGCTCCCGACTAGCGCCTAACTGCAGTTTGGTGATGTCGCCCATCGCCTTGCGGACAATGCCCTCAAGTTCGACGGTGTTCTGCGCAGCCGCGTCGAACAACTCTTGATCCGGGAGATTCTGAACAGTCGTTTCGATGGCGCGTACACGATCGAACACTAACTCTTGTCTGGCATTGATGATGTCGGTCATCTGCTGGAACTTGATCTCTTGATCTTCTTTAAATTTGTCAGCGAACGCTGATGTCTCGCTCTGAATCAAGCGCGGGATTGCCGCAAGGGTGTCTTCTGCTTTGGCGTACGCCGTTTCTGACGCACACTTCACCTCGTTTACGATGTCGGCCTGAGCGTCGAGCCGAGCAAGAAGATCAGAATGTCGGATTTGCAGTTCGCTTAGATCCTCACGCAGCACCTTGACCTTTCCAGGTAGGTCATCTTCGAACGCATTGACTCGACTCGCGAGCTGATCCAAGGCCGACTTGAACTGCTGCACGAGCTGCCGAGTACTCGTCTGGAAGTCCTTGCTTGCCTCGATCATCTGACGCTGCTCCTCGATCTTTTTATCCTGTTTATCAATTCGCTCCAGGAGCTCGCGCAGTGCCGAGACGACCGGCGAGATGTCCAGCGTCAAGCTGCTTCTTAGGAGATCCATGCTGGAGTCGCCGCACCGCGTCCAGTGCCGAGGGCGGTGCCTTCAGGGCTGAAGTTAGTTTGGGAAACGGGCTCTACAGCGTGGGATGCTGTTGGTATACTCACGATACGAGTGTATCAGATGACGCAGACCTTGGATAGAATTTACTTGGACATGCCGCAGTGACGCTGTACGAAAGCTTTCTCCAGTAAAACTGCTCTAAGTAAGTATGGCAAGTTGCTTAGTAACTGCCGTTTCGGCTCCGCAAGCGGGTGGATGGAGTCACTGGAGGCTCAGAATCCGCCCTGAAGTCCCGCGGGGCTGTGCAGTGCGGCGGGGCGTGAGCTCAGTATGGCAGGCCAGCAGCATACTCTGCAGCATTGTGTCTGCAATAGGCACGGCTGTAACTGGCAAGATCCACCGACTTGTCCTTCAAACTACAAGGAATCTCTGGCATGCCCAGGTTGCAAATGGTGTATAAGGGTCTTACGTTGGTGTGCCAATGGGGAGTTTGGGGAAATGACGTCATATCTGGATTGCACAGGAGTCTGTAGTGACTCAGCAGGATGGAAATTGGGTCCTTAATTAGTTCTGCCTCTGTTCTTCTCGTCTGTTCAGGCCTCCTCCCGTCAATAGCTCTTCTGCAGCCTGAAGGGATCACGAGCAAGTCAGGGTGATTTGGACACAACCGGGTGATATCAGCTCGCTTCTCGCGATATATGGAGCCTGCGGCGCCATTGACATGACCTTGGCGCAGCGCTGAGGCGGACGGTGCCTCACTCTCGAATCTCTCTTCTGAGCAGAGACCATACGTGCCCGCCTTGGGAGTTGCACATATATCCTAAGCATAAAAATTCTTCCTCACATGTATTATGCAATATAAACTATGAATACAAAGTTTGCCCCCAAATGGATGCGGTATATATGCCTGACAGCCAGCGCGGTGCTCGCAATTTCAATCAAATTTTCATTTTGAGACATTACGTGTATTTCACGTTCCAGGGAGTGTTACGCTCTGTATTGCGCATCATTCGGTGTATTGCGGGCCGTATATCCCTGCGAGTCAGGTTTAGGTACGTTGAATCGATGCTATACGCCGCAAAGTGCCGCAAAATACCTGCGCACTCCGCAAACCCGAGTGATGATGATAACATACTGCGAATGAACCCGTTGTCTGCTGCGTGTCGCAGTGAGCAACACTCCATGATTATTTTCCAAGCAAAATGTCATAGTTACTCTGAGCTCAACCCGATTTGCATGGTAATCGCCATGGGATCAAGGCTCGTCTTTCTCTGACTCACCCTTATCTCGCTCTATATCCTCGCCTGGTCTAGGTCTAGGGTATATTCGATGTGGTACACTCATTTCATATGCGAGTCTCGTATGTGTGAATCAGTTAGTTCGGTGGAAATGAGAAGTGTAAACACAATACAGTTTATGGTCTGGCTCTTTAATGTTAACTCTACAACTAATGTACACGGTGCGCGGCGGGCAGAGTGGGTGGGGTCATCATCCCTTCCCTGTCTGCAGACATGGCAACCAACTGACCATGCGAGTCTCGAGCCCAGCGTTGATTAGATGATATCAGCTCCTTCTGGTGCGCTTTCGGGCACCTGCGGAAGTGGAGACAGATGCGGATTCTGTGGTTCCGGGCCCAGATAAAGATGTAATGTTGAGGCCTGATGTGGCAGGCGTTGTGAGTTGTGGATCCCTGAATGCCTCCTTCATTCTTCGACGCTTGCGACCGAGTCCGGGATCTTCGTCCTCTTCTATCTCTCGTAGAGTCGTTCGAGCATTCCTGTCGATGGGAGCTGGTACATCACTCCGATCCGATTGCCGCGTGGCCCTTGTGGAAGCTGTGCGAAGAATATTTTCCAATTCAGCAGCCATGGACTTGTAGTGCGCGGAGTTGAACTGATGCACTCCTCGGTCCGCCAACAGACGTTGAAGAATTCGCTGAGACTCTAGTGCAGGGATGAAGGGATATGCAGTGCTGCCAGGGATCCCGGTACGAGCAACGGCTGCACAAGTACCGTCTCGTGCGCGGTTAATTTGATACTTACTCGTTGCACCTGAAACCTGAGACGCCCACAATAAACGTTCCATTTCGAATCGTGTGAGTGTTCTTCCCAAGCGTTGAGATTCCATACGGACGAGTGCACTGTGTTCGAGCAGGCTTGGTGGGAATTTCACGATTCTGTGTGGATGTCTGGGATGAAGAGCTCGCTGGGTAAGTTCATTCATGCGATTCGCTGTGAATTGTCTCATAGCCTCATAATCCATCTGTGACTGGAATGCGAATGTCATCTTCGTTAGGTTCGACAAGTCAGGCGTTTCTAACCTCGTACCTATGACCACATCCGAAGCAGGCCCACCACCTAAAGGACCATCCACGTTTGCTCCCAGAGGCAACACTGAGTGCCGGTAAACCAGTGGGGAGAGCCTTGCTATCCAAAGCACAGCGGTGAGAACGACTCGTCGCCAATGTCTCAGGAAAGCCTCCGGGGAGACGACTGCGGCTCGATCCATGCGTGTAGCTGCAATGGAACTTGTAACCGCACTCCAGTCAGGGAAATGAGATTCAAAGGTTTGGGGTGGCGCGGGCGGGGCCAACCCTTCGCTGTTGAGCCATGAAAGGACCTTGGCACGGAAGTTAGGATCAAGTCCCTGAGCCTCCGGCGGATAACATAGCGCATATCCGTCTAACTCTCCCTCTAACAGACGATGCGGTAGATTTAACCGTTTTGCAATCTCGAGCGGCAATACGACTTTGCCAAGGTTGGGCAAGTTTAATAGCGCGGCGGCTATTTGGGATTCTGACATCGCGGGAGGGGGAGTGGAGTCTGATGCCAATCCCATGTAACCCGGCAGTGGTGGTGGTAATGGTAAAATACCACGCAGATGGGGCACAGATCGGCGCCACCAGCCAAGTCTTGCGATCCAACGACGACGGAAACATGCACAAAGTACAAAGCGAGAAGGCAGAGAGGAGGATTCCGTTTCGCAGCTGTTACATCCAATTGAGGGCGCTGCGTCGGGTTCTCCGGCATTATGATTGCTATCTGCAGGTAGATTCGCCTGCGTAAACAGGATGCTTTTCGTATCCTCAAGTATCTTGTCGGACTGTTCAGTTGTTTGGCCAGGGACCTTATCAACGGCAGACACGGCTTTTGCATTGGCCTCCCCATCGACGATGCGCTCGAATAGGTACACGCTCGAATCAGAAGACCTTACGCGCAGATATACCTTTTCTTTTTCGGAATACAGCCTTGTGGAGAGTGCCTGAAGCATTGTATCATCCATCAATTTCGATGGTTGCATTCCTGTTGATGCACTTCGAGATTCAGGCAGACGCGAGAAAGGAGTGCGTCCAGGCATTTGCAACGCAGCAGATTGCCTTACCTCAGGCTGTTCGAGCAGCGATGAATGCCCCAGTTCGTGCAAATCGTAGAGATCACTTGGCGTGCTCGTGAGGGAGGCAGACTCATCCTCAGAGCTATCACTTTGAGAGACCTGTGCTTTGCTCTTCTTTACGGTCTGCCATGGAGAGTTGGTTGATCTCGACCTTGACAGATTGTCTCCCTTTTCTTCTGAGGCGAACTGAGGGGCATTAGAGTAAATAGCCGGTTGTTCGCGGGCCTGTTGGGTGCAACGCAATGTGTCGGTGCGCGTTTCAGCGGTTCGTCTGGCGCTGCGCAGAAGTGCTCGCAACAGGGACAATGCCTTTGCTTCCCGCATTGAAGGATCTGTTAGTGCCTGTGTATCTGACACCACATGAGGCTCCAGCCAGTGTTTCCAGCGAGTATGGTCTTTGGAAGCCATTCGCCTTGCTTGAAGCTGGGAGATCGGAGCTGGTATCTCGGGGGCTTGGCTTAGAGTTTCGTGATGCGAGGAAACAGCTGATCGTGTTGCATCCTCGCTCTCGGTTCCATCTGGATCGGTTGCCATACCCAAGTCATCGACATAACGAGAGGAATCACGAGAAGCAATGGCTAGCGCTTGGGCCAAGCTCGCAACCTCCTCCGCGTTGTCGTCACGCTGCGGTCGTTGCTTCCGAGATGATCTAGTCCGCTTTCGTCCAAGGCCAAGGGTAGCAAGGTCTTCAAGATCCAGATCATTGCCTTTGACTGTAGCCTGCAGAATTATTGGGCTTACATTGGGTGTTGACGTTTCAGCACTGTGCTCACGCTGCGGCTGTGAAGCTGACGGCCTGACATCATTTTCAGCTCGAAGTGCCTCAGGCAAGCACTGTTTCTGCAACGTAGCAGGCTCACACTGGGCAGATTGCTCCCGCAAGAGTAGAAGTCTGCCAGCAAGAGCCTGGAGAGCATCCTTATTCGTGGATGTAAACCCACGCAGAATCGAGTTCAGGTAGATGCGTTGTTTTTCACGCCTACGAATGAACCATATGTTGGCTAGACTAGGCACTCGCCTGGAGCCTCCTGTGACTGTAGTTGAACCGCGAGTTCTGGACATATACGATGCCACCATTGATCGAGTAGCGAGATGAGATGACGGTTGTTCATCACTCTGAACCACCGAGGATTCCCCGAACAAGTATTGGTTCTCAACGGATTCATCGAGATCCGTGTCAGGGTCAGAGATTTCACTGTCCGTTCCTGCAATCCAGGCAACGTCAGCATGATCAGAATCTACGAATCGACCTTGGCGTCGACCGCCCACATAAATACTAGATGGAAGGAATTGGTCTTTCTGCTGTACACGTTCCCACAGCTTTTCAAGCGGTTGATAATTATCAGCCATTTCGTTTGAGACGGCATGCTGATAAACCATCCGCTCATGCCTATACTGGGCCAGGAGCTCTTGCTCCTGCAAAGTTCGGGGTTGGCCTCCCGTAATCTTAGGCTTAATAGTTAAGTTTTCAGCTAGTGATACAACCGCTTTGCGGTGAAACCTTCGAGTAAACTCCATCTCACAATCTGCTAGCCAGCCTGATGCCTCGTTATCTATGTCGTCCAGGCGCGCCTTCCAACTCGCAGGACTAAGCCATTCGACGCCACATGTAAACACGTTATCTGCAGAACCAGCGACACTGGCCGCATCGCGCATTAGAGACGACAGACTGCGCTTCTGGCTCGCTAGGATCGATGCCACATGCGCAGCTGAGGGTGGCCTTTTGATATGCTTCCAAAGCTGACTGGCACGAGCTACGTCCCGCAAACTCATCGCCGCCGAGGCTGCCTCGTAGAAGCTGGCGTTGTACTTCTCATCCTGTTTGTGTTCTTGCGAGTCAGAAAGTGCCGGATTTTCCAGCCTTCGCACATCCGAGATCAGACTCTGAACAAAACTCTTACGCAGCATATCCTCATTGTCGCTTTGTGAGCGCAGGGCTCCGCTTATGTTTGAGACAACCTGATGGGTGGAAGAGGGCATACATCGCTTTCGATATGTCACCTTTGCCTCGTTAATGACTTTGGCACGTTCAAAACTGCGTAGAAGAAGCGCCTTTCTGTCATCACGATCGACGATTCGCATGGCGAACGCACGGCTATACACATCCTGTAAATGCTTCGTGTACTCCTCCTGATTCATGTTTGAGCCTTCCAATACTTCTTCATCCTCGCAATCAGCTCCGAATTCGTCGTCAGAAGACGTGTTCTCCAGTTCCTTCACAAGCCAAGTGAGCTGTCGTCGCAATCTTGTTTTAAGGCGAGAGCTGGGTAGATCCCCAGGCAGTCCTAACTCTCTCATTTCATCGACCGTCGCTGTCTGTTCCGATGGCGGACTAAGATAAGCCCTGAACTCCTCAACCGTTTGGGACATTGAACTCTCATCACAAGCAAAGACGTTTCTGATTGCACTCAAGAGTGCTTTACCTTCTTGAGTGCCTGGTGCCGGGAGCAGCACTTGAACCATAGACCGCGGATGAATCAGTCCGGAGCTAACACACAAGTCACGAATTGCAGCGTCTTTGTAGTACGCCTGAGTTCGCTCGACATAGCGACCAAATACGCGGAGGTTGCGGAGGAAAATGCCACGAATCATGCGATTGAGAGACTCGGCCATCCTAAGTCCAGACGCAGCAATAAGCTTGCGCGAACCGAGCGGAAGAAGACGTGGGATAAAGTGACAAAAGAACTTCTCAAATTGCATGTGAGCCCTTTGGAATTTGGCGTATGCATACTGAGTTGCTCGATTGTTGAACCGTGGCGAGACAAAGCTGGGCACAGGATCTCCACCGATCTCTACGCCCACAATAGGCAGCACGTACTGCAACATTCGGCATAAGCTTGAATTTGGGTCGAGCCTTATTGAACCGTTGCTCGAGTCCTCTGCGCTTGTACTTGTGATGTTTGATGGATCGTACGAAGGCTCGCTGAGGGAAGCCTGACATTGCTCAATGGGCCTGGTTGATTGTAGCCGAGCACGATATGCATCTTGCAATGCCTTTGGCAACAGTCCGCCATACGCACGAGCAAATAATTCCTCCAGATTACTCGCTCCTGCGCTCTCCAATGCTTGCTGACGAGCTAAAGCTAGCTTCTGGTCCTGAGCCGCACGTCGCTTCACGCGTTGTAACATCCTTAGAGCTGGAGTAAGTTTCATACCATTAGGCGTGAATGCGGATTCAGCATTACCCTCGCTTTCGTCCGTAGAATCGAAGGTTCCCATACTTCGATTGCGCTCTTGACGCATTTTTTCAGCCTCCCAAGCCCGGCGCTCCCATACAGAAAGGCTGTCGAACTGTTGCGTATCCGCTTGATTTGCGTGCAGGACAACTGAGTGGGTAGCTGCTGAAGCAGAGGCGTTTGTTAAGTATCGTCTCACGACTGCAACACCATGATAAGGTGACTCAAGGCTTCCACTCAGACTCGTGCACAAAGACGCATCTTCCCTCTGGACCACTTTCTCGTCCGATACTTCTGTCCCTGATACTGTCGGCCCAGTTGGTCTTGCTGACGAGGAGACCTCCATAGCTGAACCGTGCGAGGAGTCTTCATCGACCATCATTGCATTGCGTCCTGATGCGACGTCTATCCTTGAATTCGCTCGCGAAGCATGATTCCTTTCCGCTTGTTCATGCTTTATCGAACTTGTTTCTGCAATAACAGCACGAGAAACTGTCGGGGGTGCGAATCGAGCGAGGCGAGCTAGCCACGTTGCTGCCCAGTGCCAAACAAACGCCACTCTCCCAGTTTGCGTCGTCGGGGGCATCAAAGTATGGTCCGAGGCAAAGCGGCGGAATTCTTCGAGCAGGGCTTCATCCCGAGCGGCTAGGACAGATGGTGTCAGTGAGATCTGGTTCGGGACACATGATGCGAAAGGAGACCCAGTGGTGCCACCAGTTGTTGCTCCAGCTCCTGTCATTGTGAAGCCCGACCCACTACCTTGAGACGGTGATACTTGATTCGGGCCCGAGGATGCCATAATCGAGGTTGCGGCATCGAGGTATTTTGCACATACTTCAGAAAGGAGTAACGCAAACAGGAATCGTAGAGGAACAGGCCGAGCGCTCTGCGCCTGCACGATTTTGTTCTCCTGAATGCTCGTGGTAATTGATGACGGGTACGGAAAGCGTTCATCATGCAGGTGCGGAGCGGGCGGGAAGGGATGATGGAAGACAAAATAATCGTGAGGTGAGTTATTTACAGGTGCAAGTAAAGGAACATCCGTAGGCCAAGGTGCATCTAATATTGTTCCATGGCTGCTTGCCTCCGCCTGGACGTATTGCACTGCTTGTGCCACGACCAGCTTCGTTCTTCTCCATGCTTCGGTACTCATCTGGCTCGGGGGCTTAAGAGCAAGCAGGTCCGCTTCACATGGATACCCATGCACAGCTGCGTAAGATTGCCTTGCACGAGGATGGTTGCGCCCTTGCGTCGGAGCAAGATGTCCATCACTATTCGCTGACGTCACAAACGGGCGAGCTTTAGCGCAGAGGCAAGCGACATGGCGGCGTTGCGAACAGGATGCATCGTGAGTGATGCTTTCAACCACATCCACTAAGCGCCAGCGCGGAGCCTGGGCAAGGAAGCGAGCACAGCCCAGGTCCGGACATACAAAAACTGTGTTACTTGGTGCGGATCTGGGAAATTGGGATTTCTCCTGAGCAGCGCACGCTGTGGCTCTCGGGATCACTGCGTGTCGTGGACCCGGGCGAGAGGTATAACTGGCCAGTTGGTGCAATCTAAACACTGCCTCAAATGACGTGTTATCAAGCTCAAACAACTTGAGCCAAAGGGCGGTCATGCCGGCAAGAACCCACTCAGGGGGTGGGCGGAGACTGATTTGTTCCAGGGACGAGTTTGCTGAGGTTGCAACCCCGTGTGTCTCTGGGCGCAACTCCGATCTTTCTATGCCAGGGACGGGATCATTCTGCGGCAAGAAGGCAGAGGCTTGTTTTGGTAGGGGATACACGTTCAAGAAGAGCTGCCAAATGAGATTGGCATATAACGAGAAAAGAAGAGGTCCTGGGTACTTGGAACTCTCCACACTGCGTCGTACACTATATGGGCCACGCGCAGAGCGTATGAAATTCTCATTATACAGCGCATTCGTCTCCTGGTCCGTCCCCTTCGAGAAACCCGCTTGGGTGGCACCTCCAGCGCCCTGCGTTTGTGTGGAGGAGTCACCCTTCTGTTCGTCTTCCTCTTTACCATCATCTACATTTGCAGAGGATGCCGTTCCCTCTCGCATCCTCTGCAAAATATTCATTGCTCGCTCTGCCAGTTCGGCATCTACACCGTACGCCAGGGCTTTGCCCAAAGATGACTTCAACGTGTCTGCCTTTTGCTGTCCAAATCGTTTTCGGTATTCTTCTAACGATCGGTGAGCTGCCTCAATGTTCTCTTGGGTGGGGAATTTCTCTGCAATTTCTTGAAGTTTTGCAGCATGGAGTAGAAGGTTACGTCGGGCACTTACACTCGCGAAATAGGGTATCGCCTTCGTGTAGATACCTGTAACGTCCGCAACAGCTAGACTATGCTTAGACCCAGGATCATATACTCCGAAGTTCAATGAGAAGTTGCTTAGTAATCTGTCAAGCAACAAGAGTGGAGCGATGTGCGAGAGAACCCGTCTTGGATAGAATTTTGAAGTGATTGTTGCGTATGGATTGGAGATTGCTGCGGACTGCACAACGGAGGGGTCGAATGGAAGGAGCGCAGGCAACAGCTTTGTCAAAAAATGGGATGTTGGCTCCAGTGGGGGGACAAGGTCGATGCCACGCATAGTTTTGAATGACATACGAAGCCACGGCAGACGAGCAAGATGCGATTTCAACAAATCCGCGGGGTCTATACGAATTGGCTTTGTCCTACGAGCAAAGCTTGAGGCCCCAACATCAGATGGCAACGATATCACCAACACATCGTTGAACGATGGCTCTGCATCTGTTTTCGCGCGCGTCGCGGCCCTCGTAAACCTACGAGCCCGCTTGCGTGTGGTCTCATCATCATCATGCAGCTGCTGATCATGAAGATCGTCCTCATCGTCAGTTTCTGCAGTCGATCTGTGTGCCATACGTGACTTCTTTGACGTGTGGCGGATGCGCGAGAGAGAGCTGGCGCCTAGTTCTGTTGGAAATACGGTGCGGGTATCGTCGTCGTCCTCGCTGACCTCAGAGTTTAGAACCAAGCCTTTCACAACCGTGATGGCACGTTCAGCATCAGACAAATCTGATCCTGAAGAATCGAGGGAGGTCGCTCGGGGAGACGGCTCTTTGGAGGCATCTATCATTGTTGATGTGACGACACTCTCGTCATCTTCAATCGTTCGGATCGCTGCTGCCTTTTCTGCCAGGCTCATCCGCCTCTTATTGGTACGAGCCCGAGACCTGGGACCAGCAGACGTTGGACTTGTGCCCTGTCGTGTCTTAGTTTGACCCCTTATCTGTTTTGGTGCAATCGATGAGAGAGAGGGGTCAGGTGATTCCGCGATGCCGTCTTCCTCGCTCGTTTCGACGTCATCAGGGCCTGCGTTCGCTCTGCGCCGTTTGCTCCTCGTCTTGCCTTCCTCCTTGACCTCGGAACGTCTAAAGAAATCCCGTTCAACCTGTTCAGGATCGGACTCTTCGTATTCATCAAACAAGAGGAAGTCGTCCGTGTCACCACTCGCCGAGCCGATTAAGCTTGGATGCGCTCCTCGCTCGGTGCGGTCTTTCTGGTGTTGCGTGGGCGGGGCAGAGCGGAGCCGCTGCATGTACGTCTGTACATGGGAGCGTGCCCAGTTCACGACCTGTTTCTCAGCTTCGGAAAAGAACCTAACGTGTGTTCCGCGAATGATGAAACGGGCTGGCGAGATGGTGATGCGACGCTGAAGTGAGCGAATGAGGTCTATCGTGCGAAGAGGCGACGGAACAGCCACGCTCTCCACGTTCTCCACTTCTTCGGTCGGGCTGAGGCTATTCCTCATGTCAGACTCGAACAATTCCGCGACACGTAGTAGTTGAGAGCGAGGGACTTTGGCGAATGCAGTATATACTAGAACTGGGGGTATCGTTCTAAACAAGTCTGGCTGCAGCTTTGAGTTGTAGCCACTCCATGTGGCTGATACACGATGCTGGTAGCAGATCCAGGGGTCTTGAACCCATTCAAAAAAGTCCCGAGACAGCGTCTGGTCCATCCGAAAAGTGCCTTTGTGCCAACGAATCGGATGTGTCCAAACTATCGGAACTTCGACGCCTTTCAGAAGCATGGACGTTGATTCTGATAGTCGGGGTAGCTGTGCATATGGTCCAGGAGGCAGCAATGGGTTCCGAGCAAAACTTCGAAGGAAGCTGATAGCTTCTGGGGTCGCCAACGTCGATTTGAGTATGCCAGACAGCTGACTGAGTCCAAAAATTCGACGAAGTTTAAGGATGTCACACTCGACGCGTCGCAAGGCTTCGAATGATGCATGGAACGCAGAAAGCGAAGGGAGGACACTCGTCAATACGAGCCTTGAACATGCAAATGATCGAAGTTTTCGCACAAGTTTCGACTTTTTCCTAGGTCGCAGCTTCATGAGATCGACGAAGGCAGCGAAACCCAAGGGATCAAAGGCTGGGGCCGTGAAGAGAGGCAACGAATTGAGAGCCTGCTGCGGGGCATCTTTTACGTCTTGAGACACGGCTTCGGAAACCGTCTTGTTGGTCTTATCATCGATGCCTGAATCCATATAGCGAAGAAACATTCGCGTCAGCAGCGAGGACTTTGTAGGGGGTGCATCTTCACTAAATGGACCAACATCGAACTTGGGGAGGTCAATGAGTGTTTCGCTTCCCGTCATCCGATGTCCAAGTTTCTGCTGAAGCTCGTCTCGAGACCATACTAGGCCTACACGGACAAGGCCTGGCCTTAGTAAGCCGTCAGGCGGATCTTGAGTGAAGATCATGGAAATTGGTTGGGGCGCAGACTTATCCTCGCCAAGGGAAGAAGGCTTATCCGAGCCAGGGAAATATGCGAAGTCACTGCATTGGCGCAGAAGGCGGATAGCTACGCTGGGAGGTATCCTGAAGCGGCAAACCTTTCCAGAATTTGCAGAGGTTGAGACCTCGTCGGCATCGGGCGCTCTGAGTCGTGCCTCAAGGAACGGGCGTGTTGCACCCAAGAGCCGAGGTGTTGTGAAGGGATAATGGGAAGTTTTAACGGTCGAAGCTTTGTGTGTTTCCATCTCGTCAGGAACCTCAACTTCGTGTACCTCCACGGTAGCGTATTTACGTGTCACCGTAAGCCAGTAGTCAAAGACCCTTGCATCGAGCCAAACCATTTGCTCAAGATCTGTTGTAGAGATGTCGCTAGCTTGAGACCAATCCACATAATTAAGGGCTGAATACAAGCTCACCCGCGGCTCCTTATCGTCAGGGTCATTGGAGCTGCTACTAGCTCGCAACCCTCGAACGAAGTCGGTGGGAATCAATCGCAAGTCCACATTCGGTTTCGAGGGTGCGCGATCACCAGTCTCAACATCCATCGCTGAAACTACAGACTTGCGCAGAGACACTAATACGGCCGGTGCTGTGCCAGCGACTCCGCCATTCATGGAACTTCCCCACGCGCTTGCGTTCATTGACCTCACAAGCTGTGGAGTCGTCGCCAGGTATCTGTCGACTAACGAGCCCAGCAGGGCATCGAGGTCATCGTGTGGAGGTGGCGTGGGGAGCCCTGAATGCTCGCTTGGCGTCAAACGATTTAGTGGTTCTGATGCCTTCAGAAGCCGGGCTACGCGTTCTTCGACTGCTTCCATCCCAAGGTCGCCCACAACTACGCCAGCTTGAGAATCTTCGTTGGGTTTCCGGTAGGCTGTCGAGACATCCGCCCTCCCTTCAAAGCGTGGAAGGAAATGAAATACTGTCGGCGACGGCGAGTCGACTGTCTTACTAGTAGCATCGAGCGGCCGCGGTGGCTGCGCTCTTGTAGCAGGAATTGTCCCATCTCGGACGGCTTGACGCAATTGCGTCCGACTCCACCTAACCGGAACCACAGTCATTCCACCCGCGTTGGTCGTTGCCTCTGAATCACTCACACGTGATGCAACAGTGCCTTGAACGAAGTCAGGAACCGTGCTTGTGAGCGCAAGCGCTGTGGCCAGCATGGGATCAGCGTTGGTCATAACAGCAGCTTCAGCAGCTGAGGTGGGGGCGTCAGCAGTAACACTTTCACTCCGTGCAACCGACCTTCCATCCATGGTTGGCATCAATCCGAACCCTAATGGCTCCTTGTACTTGGGATTCAAGTGGAGAATTGATGAGTAAGCGTGTGATATCCGTTGCTTTCCTTCAAGGTTGCTTACGGCCTCATGGTACCGATTGATAGCTGACTCATTTCTCTTCAATTCATGCAGAATCAATGACTTGCGCTGTCTGTAAAGCTTGGTACTGAATAATAGGTTTAGGCAGTCGGGTAGATCATAGGCTTCCACAGCAGCTGTAGCCCCTTCCGCAGTTTCTCGTTCGAGAATTGTCTGGTACTGACGATGGGCATCTCGGAGCACCACACTTGTACTAGTCTCATCTCCTACTGGAAGGGTATCCAGGAATTCTTGTTGTGAACGACAGTTTGCTCTGTGCAAGAGTGACTTTGGAACAGGCGCTGGTGGCAATGGATAGTGATCGTCAGCTTTAGGGGAGATGGAAAATCCACGAAGCCTTAGCCATCGGTCGAACGCCTGCTTATTGCGGAGCCACGTCGTATCAGTGACCCCGAGCACCTCAAATGGGTCGTTCGATTCGCTTTTCGAGCCTGTACCTAATGTGTCTTCCCATGGAACGAAGATATTTGATGCCCACGTCTCAAGCCTCTGCTTTCTCGAGAGAGCCGTGCGGGAAACACCACTGAGAAGCCTGAGAGGTAAATTATCGGACTGATCAGAACTTTCGAGGAGGTTCGATGGGCCGGCAGCCAAAGCATCGAGATGTAAGCGGAGGATGACGCCTCGTCTTGGTATAGCCAATCCGGAAACAGGATCAATCACCACATTCCCTGTAAAAGGATCTAGCTCGTAGTACTTTAAGTTCGGCCAATACCTGCGTGCGCGCTGGCATCGCCGTACCCCCACTTTGAGCTGCCTGAGAAAATGGCGTGCAAGTGCCATACTCTTTGACCTTAGTGCACGTGATTGTGCTCTGGATTTACTTATCCGGCGGTTGATACTCTTAGCCTTCTGGACTCCAGATCGATGTGTCTGTGAACGAACTTGGTGAGTGCGTGCGCACTTCAGCGCCTCATCCTGAACGGTCAAGATGCGGCACAAGCGGTGTTGGGAGAGACGAACAGCGCGCCTCTTCGTCCCAGACAAAAATTGGATGTACGCCCCTCGAATCTCCTGTAGCAAGCGTAAACGCTCGGCTTCGTACTCACTCATAAGCGTACGTGCCCGAGAAAATGATTCAGATGACATGGTGCCCGACACGAGCATTCGATGGAACGAACCTTCGGCGTCATCGCCGTCGAATCCCAAGTAAGCCAGGATTCGTTGGCGGAATTCGCGAGCAGATTCCGCTTGCCTCTTAAGCAGCTGCTGAATAGGTGTTGAGGCGGCAGCGGCGATTGCGGTTCTTTGTGACTGATCGGACCTCCGAAAAACTTCCCTGACCGAATCTGCACGCCACTCGAAGGACTGCTTGGCCAACGAAGGGGAGATGAAGCTGGCCTGAACCAGTGGACGTACGTCGTCCCCTGTCTCCATGTCTCGAGATTTGATGGGTCCGCCTCCATCTTTCGATGCTTCTTGCTGATCCTCCTCATCATCATCCGAGACATCAAGCTGAGCCAGCGCCTTCCCAAACTGAGGCTTCTTGAGCCACGGGAGATCGAACTCTTCGCTCTCTTCGGCGGACTCTTCACCCAGTGCTGCTGTCGTTGGCTTGGCGGAATCAGGAGATTCATGGATCTGCATATCGTCTGTATCACTAGCTTGTTCACCCTCTTCTTCACCTAACGACGTATCCAGTCCAAATCCTTGTAGTGCGGCTTTTCGCCTACCATCAGCATCTTCGTCTACTTCCGATTCTTCGGACTCTGGCATAAAAGAGAAGCGTGGCAACCCAACGTCAAGCAAGTCTCCAGATTCATCAAATTCTGACGCGTGCTGATCTGGACCTTGGCTCCGACCGAACAAGCCTCGCGCCCAGGGAACAGAAGATAGGGCAGCGACGGAGTCATCCCCATGTGTATCCACGTCGGATTGGGAGTCGTCTAGTTGTGACGATGCAGTCACTTGTTCTGTTGGAACGGCTCTATCTGCTGCGCGATCGGAAGGCGGTTCATCCACTTCATTCGTATCATCCTGTCGAAAACCAGCAGTAAAGCCAGCTAGGCTTGGTCCCGAAGTTTGGGATTGCTCATTCACCGACCCGTACACAGCCGGGTCGAGCAAGGTCAGAAGCGGCCAACCTGCGGTACTATACATCGTTGCAAGCCGGGTCAGGATCACAGCAGACATGTGAAATGCTGTGGGTTGTGTGCGAAAGGCACGAATGGCACTCGCAGCACTGTCATAGTAGCACGTCACAAATCGCTTGAGCGACTCCCCGATTCGAGTTGTTGCACGCGTCTTCTCTTGTACGAAGAGTTCATAATGCGCAGTGCGAAACTGGTTCCAGCCTTCAATGATCTCTTTTTTCGTCTCATGCGCCTCACGCAAGACCTGTTCAATGTTGTCTAGTTGTCGATACAACTCATCCAATAGCTGCACAGCCGTCAGGTCCGGACGCTCGAGCATGAGCGACACCCGTGTTAAGATCGTATCTGGTATATGTACATCTCCAGATAAGAACTCAGAACTGTCGCGAAATTGTTGGACAAGCTCAACATCTCGAACCAGTGAGGACAAGGGAGAGCCATCCTCTCGATGAGCTCCTAGCAGCTGTGGGCTATGGAAGCCCATGCCAACGGACATGCTATCCTCATGGGATTGCCCTCGAATCAGGCTAGCCATGCAGGCATAAATCCTTCCTCGCTTTGCAAGAAGTTTTTGCTCGAGTTCATCAAGCTCGGCGACGGGTGGCGCTTGTGAGGCCCAAACAGCTCCGTCGAGACTCCCACATGGGGCCTGCTGTCCGATCAGACGTATATCTTGAGCCGCTGAGAGAAGAAACTGCTCAGCAGCCCAAAAGCTCAGGAGAGAGGACTTGAGATGCATTCGATAACTCGTTGTGGTCGTGTATCGCGTCGAACGGTTGAGCGCGCGTATTTCTTTGGCGTGTTCGTGGAACTGTTGGGCGACAGTATGGTACACTCCGCCCGATGGGATCGCAGGGAGAGTGAAATAATCCAGTTGAGCCTGCGTTATTGATGGAAATGCTGCCTCGATCAACTTTCGCATGCTGTGATCGGATGATGAAGCAAAGAAACGAGATGCGCCGAATCGCGTGATATTCTTCGTCTTGAAGGCTAACCTCTCCTGAACTGCTCGAGTACACTCAGCAGCAAGATCCCGTACCCGAGCGCGTACTTCGCGAACTCGTGCAAGCTGTCTTGTGGTGGCTGTGCCCTCAAGATATGTCATGATGTGGGTGATGGACTCCTGATCATATTGCGAAACACTCCTGACAGCATTGGACAGAATAGACAAGACTTCTCCTGAAACAAACTTTAACACGTGTTTAAATCGCTCTACAGCTTCTCCTTGCGTCTTGCGAACAATTTGAGTGGCTGTCATACACATTGTGTAAAACTCACTGTGTGGATGGGTTGGAATCCCACACGCGATTGTGCGGTATGTGATTGTAGCATCAGGTGAGCTAAGTGTTGGAAAGCTGAGGTGAGGTGTTATCCGCCCAAGGACCTCTTGCCGCCTCGCTACTGCGATTAAGCGCGCAATACTAAGGTCCATCTTCGGTAATAACGGCCGTTCGATTCGCGTGGTAAGGGCAAGCTGTTCTAGCTTCAGGAACCCCAAGTGGTACCGCATTTCCAAATGGATAATCTTTGCGGGAACTTCATACGGCGATCGACTGAGGATCGTCAGATAGTTTGCCAAGATGTCTTGAAACTTGTTTCGACTGTCTTGCTCTCTCCCTGATGATACAGCCTTCTGAAGCGCCTCAAGAAAGCCAGGTGGAGACGATCGGAGCGTAGTTCTCGAGGCCTCATCGAGGAAATCGATTAATGTCCCGAATTGCTGAGACTCGGCCAAGCGGATAATGTACAACTCGGTGACCAACCGAAGGAACGCTAGTGGTAAGCTGAGTGCACTGCGAGCCAGCACGCGTTTGAATATGAACTCCATGGCCGCAACATCGCGGCACATCAGTGCGTGGATAAGTTGAGTCCATATGCGAGTTCCTATACCCCAAAATGACATTGGGATCGAAAGTGGTCGCTCCCAATACTGTTTCTCGTTCACCTCAGCAAGAATCCGCTCTGCGATCTCAGGTTGTCTCTTAATGAGCGACAACTGCTCCAAGCTCGGCTTCGCCATAGATCCAAGTAGTCCGGCCTGCACAATCTGCATCGGCTGTGTACGCAGCAGCTCTTTCGCTTTGCTGTCCTCCTCCGTTGTGAACATGGAGTCCGGCATTGAGAAGTAAAACTGAGGGTCCTTCGACGAGAGCAGACTTGAGAACGCACTTGCGTCACCAGAAGTACTCACACCCATGCCTGGTTGCTGTCTCTGCCGTTGCCGTTGCTGTGCTGTGCTTGCGCGCTCCGTCGGCGCTCGCTTCCTTCTACGCGGTTCGTTGGTGGCTTCAAGTGGCGTAGGATGCGGAGAAGCTCCCACACCGGGCGTAGTCTTCACAGCCAGGCGCGCGTACTGAAGTGGCAAAAGGTACTCCATCTCGGGCCCGTCGAGCATGGCCAGGGGTGGCGGGAGGTCGCCCTCCGCATGCTGGGAAAGGTCCATGTCGCGCTCTGGGTTCGTCGAGGGTTCTTAGGGGCACGCTATGCGTGTTTCAACATGTAACTGAGGTTACAGGCAGAAGGCCTCGGGGTAGCTATAGACACCAAATGAGGTAACGAATGGGTGCATACCAAGCGATGCAAGGTGAGAACAAGCGTCACGGAGTGGGTTAGAGAATAGTTTGGGTGGATATTTTACTCGAATCGGGGCTAATTGTGCAGATCAACTGAGCTGGATAGCGCTTCAGCTGCAATATATACTCGAAAATAGAATTCTATCCTCGCCGCAATGACTTCCTACCCTCGGATTTGGAATCGCAGAAATGTAAACACTCGGTTGCAAAATTTCCTCCTGCCGTCGGCTCGCTGGTACTGTTCGCACCGGTCCTTCTACGGCAGGCGAGCGAGTTTTGACCGGCTCACGGGGGGAAGACTTGAGGCAGGCTAACTCCTATTCTCAGCAGTCTCACCCAATCTTAAGTAGGGAGTATACCCACCAACGAGATCCTTGATTGTGTTCAAATGTGTCGTTGGTTGATCGGACAACGCGGCTGGTAAGTCACATGCTACGTAACTCACGCAATTCAGCAGTGCTTTATGCATGTATCGCTCGTACGTGGCCCTGAAACTGCAACATTTGTCTTATCCCTCGCTCAGAAGTGAACCAAGTAGCTCCGGAGCCAAGTCGGCAAGTTCAGGCTCGGCTGAAGATATCCAGAGATTTCGCACGATTTCTGAGATTCTGGGCATCTTGTCGCTAGTGTGTACTATAAGCCCCCTGCAGAGGGCGTACAGCTAATATCAGATGTGCTCGCCTCCGGAACCGTCTGAGCGACACGTCGCATCCCAGCCTCACGTTTTCTGCTCTGCTTGGGGTTCGGTCGCAGCGAATTTTTGCGGGCCCGTAAAGAGCCCTGAGCCCGATTTGAATTCGAAAGTGAGCCCAAGATGCCATATTCATCGAGCTGTATTTCGCAGGATCTCTAGACTGTGCGGTCGATCCTTTAGTGGCATAATATTAAGCACATCCCGCTCTAATGATTTCATGTGACGTTTCATGCAAGACAGCTTAGGTCTTCCCGGTTTCCCCACTGATTTCACCCCTCTAGGTGTACCAAGACCGTAGTGCGGTCAGATCTACACCGTGTTAAACGCAGAGCACCGAGCGTAGTGAGGAATGAGCGCCGGAACCATTCGTAAAGAGGTAGGTAATAGCGAAAGAATGATGTGATCTCGCTGTAGAGTTCGCAGGAGCTCACCAAAGCTTTGTACTTTGCCCATGCTTTCGATTTTAGCCTCTCTCTCGCTCCTCGAAAGGAGTGGGTGAGTACGGGTACAGGGACTCAGACTCGGAGAACGACGGATTTTACATTGGCTCAGAGGACGACGACTTCCTCGCAGGCTATGACGAAGAGCCAGACGACGAATTCGACCAGGAGGCTGCCGAGGAGGATGCCCTCCTGCAACGGGCTGAGGCTGATGCGGCGTATGCGTGTGGACTGCCACCGTACGAGATAAGCCATCATGAAATGATGCTACTAGGTCCGCTGGCACCAAATCAGTCACAGGTCGACTTCCTTGGACTTGATGTAATCTCCCTGCCCGAGCTAGAGGCACTCGAAATCCTCATGCTCGAATGCTTGGACGACGAGTACGCGCGACACAAGTCACGGGGTGGGAAAGGACTTGACGACTTTGTCCCGAGTGACGTGTTGAGGCGCAAGTTCAAGGCCCTCGACGACGTGCGCAAGGCACTCAACTTTTATCTCTCCATCCGCAACTCAATCTGCCGTCTGTGGCAAAACAACGTGATGGAAGAGCTCACCCTCGAACATGTATTGGCGGAGAACACCAACGCTACGAGTGAAAAGGGCCAGAGTTTTCGAATCTGCACTGAGCTTGTATTTCACTATCTGAACAGACATGGCTATATCAATCTCGGTCTAGCCAAGAAGAAGGATGCCAACGCTGGCAACCAAACTGGTAAGAGCGTAATTGTCGTCGGAGCGGGTGCAGCTGGCTTGTCCGCCGCTCGTCAGCTTGCACGTGCTGGTCACAAGGTGACAGTACTGGAGGCTCGTGAGCGGCTGGGCGGACGTGTTTGGACATCGCAAGGTTATGGAGATCCCAACTTCTCTCCGTTAACTTACCAAATTGACAAGTTCCCTCAGCCAGATCGCGTTTCCGAGACTTACATGAAAATTTTGTACGACGACGAGAAGCAGCCAATCAAGACGCAGTATCCATTCAACGACTCCAACGCAAAGGACCCGGCAACGTATATGACGCCTGACAACTTGCTGAGCGCCCCAGTTGATATGGGTGCGTCAATCATCACGGGTTTGATCGGCAACCCAATCGCCGTTCTTTGTCGCCAGTATGCAAACGTGCCAGAACTGGGAGATCCAGAGACTCTTGACACAAGACTGAGTTCAATCTTGTACACGCTAGGAGATCAATGCCCGTTCTTCGTGACCGACGGAAAGCCGCTTGATAACCGGATTGACTCCAAGATTGAAACAATGTTCAACCGCATCCTCGCAGGTACTGACGAGATTCGTAAGGGTAGTGGCGTCAAGCGAAAGACCCGAGTGCGTGAGTTCAGCAAGGTCAACCCAAAGTCTAAGCTTGCGCGGGCGCTGGTATATGGAAGTGGATGGCGCACCCCCATTCAGAATGTGACTGCACTCAAGGTGTCGAACGCTACTGCCTCACGAACGCAAGTTTCTGAGTGGTATTGGCAATCGAAACAACGCTCTGGTAGTGGTGAGGCGAAAGCAGACACCGAGTCTGGAACCAATGCCAACGCAGTGGAGGTGCATGATGGTCTCGAATTGGGCCATGTTGACTACGGAGAACTCGATAACGACGACGCCGTCCTTCAGGTTGAGGGTGAAACGGAAGAAGACTTCTTTGCACCCGAGTCCTTTGGTGGTCGAGGGCGTGAGTATCGCGCTATACTGCAACGCATCGGGGCAGAGTGGGCAAAGGAGAGCCAAGAAACTGGACAGGAAAAGGCATGGAATCTGGCAGAAGCCATCACAATCGTGCGAAAGAAGCTTAATCTTGACAACCTGACAGATTACGAAGAGCGCGTGCTTGGCTGGCATGTCGCTAACATTGAGTATGGATGCGCGACAACCATTTCTCGATTGTGTATGAATCACTGGGACGATGATGATGCGTACGCATGGCAAGGACGACATGCGATCGTGCGCCAAGGTTACGGGCCTTTACTTCAGTCTCTAGCTATGACATCCGATATCCATATCCGAATGGCAACACCCGTAACGCGCATCGATTACAACTACGAGGATCCCGAAGCTCCATCTGAGAGACGAGTTTGCGTCGAAACCGCCAATGGCGATCGTCTCGTCGCTCACGCTGTGGTTGTAACCGTTCCGCTAGGTGTGTTACAGAAGCGAGTGATCACTTTTCAGCCCGAATTACCACCTTGGAAGCAACGAGCGATTGATGGTCTCGGGTTTGGTCTTCTCAACAAGGTTGTGCTGGAGTTCCCCGAAGTATTCTGGGGCAAGGACGACATGTTCGCGTATGTCCAGCCGAACGACCACCGACGTGGCAAGTTTTACATGTTTTGGTGCTTCCAGCGCGCCTACGGAGCTCCCATCCTAGTCGCCCTGCTCGCCGGTCAAGCCGCAGAGGATGCAGAAGCACAGGCGCCAGATCGGCTTGCGCTTGAGTGCACGTGCGTGCTTCGTCGTATTTTCCCGGATCCACCAGAGGGTATCGAATCAAACAGTGTGCCTTCGCCCACCCCAGCAACCACGATTGGTGTCACAGAGATTGATTTTGAACGCGAATCCCAGCCTACTCGTCGCGTTCCCGCGCCCACCCGATTCTTCGTAACACGTTGGATGGCCGATCCCTACGCAGGTGGCACCTATTCGTACATCCCCCCATCAGGATCAGGAGCGCTGTACGATGTTTTAGCTACGCCTGTGTCAGTGGAAGATACTGCATCCGGACCCGCGTCGACCACTCATCAAGGGTCCACACCAACTCTGTTCTTCGCGGGCGAAGCAACCTATCGTCGCAACCCAGCCACCGTGCCGGGAGCTTTCTGCAGTGGTCTGCGTACAGCAGGATTGGTGAATGAAGCGCTTATGCCTCCTCTCGAGTCGCTCATCAACGGCGGCCGTGAGGCAATTGTTAAGGCGGTGGCTACAGCGCGCACTGCGGATGCGGACAACCTGGACTTTGTGATGCCTGAGCCACCAGCAGCCGTGTCCGAAAGAATGGAGACTGCGATACGACAGCGTGGCTATCAGGAGTACTCCTCGCTCGCAAGGCAGCGCGAAGAACGCCGCCGGATCGATCGGGCTTCTGCGGGACACCGAGGCACCAAAGTCCAAGGGCGCTTCCCAAGTGCACAAGAGTCAAGACCGGGAGACGGTGTGAAGACCGCCACCTTTGTGAAAGACTTCACAGCGGAAGAGCTGCAACAGTGGAGAGAGCAGCGCCAGCGCCTAACACAGGGGTCCGAATCGTCGAAAGCTGTAACTCAGCCCAAACAAGAACTGACAGACGCAGAGAAGCAACGCCTGCGCATGCAGGCCTTCTTAGAACGCGAGGCGAAGTATGCCCAAGCGATGAGATCCGTCGTTCAGTTTATCCAGAGTCCAGCCAATATCGTTGAGGCCAAGTCTAACACCCAATCGGCTTTATCAACTGCTTCACGAGCCATGGGCGAGGCCACTGCAGCGCCTATGCCTCCATCAGACAGCACTGGCGAATCTTCATCGGGAATATTGGATGACTTTGTCATTAGTGGCGACATCATGGGATTCTCAGACTATGTTGCAACGAAGGGGAAACAGTTGTCCAAACAAGACATGATCGAGCGAGCAGCAAAGCGAAGACGTGATAAGGCCGCAATGCATGCGTCGAGGTCGAAGTCTTCGCATCATGATAAACATCACGCATTGCACAAACGAGTCAAGATGGATGACAAGTTCGATCGATCGTCAGCACCTTCATCCTCCTTTGCTAACTCCAAGCTTGCAAAGGAGGCTGTGCAGGCGCTCAAACATTGCGCGCTTGAGATTCGTAACCGCAAGATCCCGGCAAGTGACATTGTGATTCCATTGGCTAGGGCCTTCTATAAATCGTGTCTACCGGGTCAATTCCGGGCGTGCGCGCTGAAGGTGCATATGAAACGAGGTGGAGACCCGAAGGAGGTGCCGCGAAATATGACCGTGCCAGAAGAAACTCTCAAGCTTGTCGGTAAGAAGGCAAGCAGCCTGATTGCCGATCAGTGGCGAGTAGTGCAAGCCCAGCTCTGCGAAGCCTCCAAACACAGTCCCCTGACCGTCGCAGTCGGCTGGCTAACCAACCCCCAGCAGATCGCGCAGTTAGGACAGTATAGTATCAAGTGCATTCACAAGTATGCGCAAGACATTCTCAACAATCCCACCGCAGCAACTGACAGAGCACATACCAACAATAGTTGGGAAGCGGCGCATTCTTCCACAGCTGCTATTAGCGTTCAGTCTACTACTGGTGTGACTGCACAGAATTCCTCCAGCACTGGAGCGGCCAGTGTTTGGGAAGACTTCGCGTATGTTGAGTAATATGGCCGAAGTGAACCAACAATTTGACACCTGAAGGTACTGATGACCGGAAGTATACCTGTATTATTGGTGCGTTGGTGCGTCGGTGCCGAATGGGATTATATTCGTTGTTCAGCTTCGAGCAGAATAGCGAACCCGAGAGTCGCTAGCATAGGGCGTAGAGTTGGAGATAATTGCATAAAAATAGCGTGATGATAATAAGAAAGATGATGATGATGGTACGAATCAAGTATATAGGCGAGAAAATATCGGGAGGGCATTTGTACGTAATTACTAGGTTGAGGCAATGCCGGGCGAGTCACAAAGAATTCAACGCAGTGTTCGGTGAGTTCGATGAGAGGGAAGAAATCGGGAATAATAGAGTGCAATCAAGGTAGCAATGCGAGATTAAGCATATGCATGAAGCTAACCTGGTAGTATACACAGCTATGAGTCAATAGGAATCGGGAAGATATCTGAAATGTCCAAATATACGTCTCCAGAGCGGAAAGTACAGGTGACAGAATTCGTAGTCCAAGAAAAAACACGCAATTAGAAGTAAGCTCAAGCGAAGTAGTCGTTCGTATTAGAGAGAGAGAGAGAGAGAGAGAGAGGGAAACGAAGCAGATGATCAAGCAATCAGATGAACGAAGCAAAATGAAACGAGATGAGTAGCCGGAAGTTTCGAAATGCAGTATTGGTCAACGATTCAGAGATATGGGTCTTTACATACCCTCAAGGGTGGAATCTAACGCAACACGCTTTGTGCTAGGTCTCCCTGAGTCAAGAGCAGCATTGGGATGATGCGATGCAGGCTCCGACGCGTTCAAACTATAGCCATTATCAGCGTAGATCTGGGTCGAAAGCGTTGGGGTTGTTTCCAATGAATAGTCCGATTGTGAATCGAGTTGATATGACTGCGCGGAATGGGTCATGGCATGGATCGATTGTTGTGGCTGTTGTTGCTGTGGATGTGGTTGCTGTGGCTGTGGTTGCTGTGGTTGCTGTGGCTGTTGTTGTTGTGGCGGTTGTTGTTGAGGGTGGTGATGCTGGTGGTAATGCTGCTGCAGCTTCTGGTGATGCTGCAGAAGCTGTTGTTGGAGCTGAAGGTCCAAAGCGGCAGAATGGAGCTGTTGGGCTTGCTTGAGCTGTTGAAGAAACGCCTTGTCTTCGAGAATGACACGTCGTCGATCATACACTTGCGTAAGGGCAATTGATACATTGTAATCCCGCTGCAACACCTCACGCATCTCCTTACCACTGATGTTGGGAAACTGGAGGAGAAGATGTCTCAAAATTGTATCGACGTCGCTGTAATCCTTTTTCGCACGGCCGCGTTTCCTTGGAAGTAGTCCCGTGTTCGGGGCCTGAACCGAGGTTGAATGCTGACCCCCGCCTGAGCTGCCTTCGGTATCATCTTCTTCATCATGTTCAGTTTCAGTTTCCTCAGACTCAGCCGCTTCTGATTTTCGAATGATCCGGCCGCTTCGAGTACGTCCAGCGAGTCTGGGTTGATCTGCAGATGATTCACTATCACTGCTCAGCTCGTCTTCGTCCGAATTGGCAGAAAGGCCAAGCTCGTCAGCAAGTTCTGAACTCGTCAATCGCGTAGATTCTTCCTCGGACAAAGCACTTCTCTTTCTCTCTGCAGGCGAGTGAGTGGAAGATCCTGTCTCAGAAGTTGCGTGGATAGCGGCTCTGGTGGGCATCTCCTGCATCTTTCGCTCGAGTTGTCGTCTCTGCTCAGAGAGGTCCTTAAACTTGCGCTGGACAGTGCGCTCACTTACGTCCAAGACGCGCGCAACGAAGGTTGTGGACGCTCCTTCACAGTACATGCGGGTCAAGATGTTCAGCTCGATCTGGCTCAGCGACCTCTGCGTACGTTTCTCCGGTGCCAGCAACTGATGCAGCTCATTTGGTGACAGTCCACCTTCCACACCGTTTGCATTAGCCGCGCTTGCATGACGGCGCATGAGGTGGGGTGGAAGCAAACTACCACTGCGCTGCTTTGGTGATGCAACATTGGAGTCGTCATCGTTATCTTGTCGTCCTGATGTGGCGCCCCCAAATCGCGAGTTACGACGACCAAAAAGAAATGCGCTTGGTGAAGAGGGTGGCTTTGGGGCAATGTGTTGATAGGGATTGGGGACAGTGTCAGGTGAGAGGGCCGAGAGTGCTTGAGGCAAGTATTGAGACGTTTGCAAGGATGGAGGAGGGGTCTGAGATTGGATTGAGGAGAGAGCCTGTTGTAGTGCTGCTGGGGGGAGGGACTGAAAGGCGGGATTTCCCATCACTTGCATTAGCATCTGGGGATTCGCGGCGAGTGCCTGCAGCAACGGGTTGCCTACTGGGGCAGAAAAGCCAGGGGTGGAAGGTGCTCCGCTCAGTGGCACGCTTGAAGGAATCTGAGGAGCAAAGCTTTGGAAAGTAGTGCGATTCACGTTTGCTAACAATGGTAGATGCGCGTTTGTGGCATCACTGAGCTTATTCAAACTAAGCAGGTTTGACGGGGCTCCTCCAGGCGGAGAAGAGTCTTGGCCTGATGACAGTAGGTTACTGATAGCTGCTAAATCGATATTCTGCGAAAGGGAATGCGGAAGCATGTTGTTAGGGATCTGTGGAGATAAATTAACATTTGTAGGTTGGCTGGCGGAAACGGATTGCAACGTAGTGCTACCAGTTAAACTGGTTGACGAGGCGTTGGATGCAGTGGATGCGAAGGACTGTCGAGCACTTTGGAGGCGAAGCAACGCATTAGCCTGCGAGAGGGCCTGATTAGGCCTCGTGCCCAGTGGACCTCCAGGAAGTCCGAAGGTCGTACCCTGTTGCGATAAGGCAAAGGATGCAGTGGAAGGCCCACCGTGCGAGAATGAACGCAAGATCGAGGTGGCCTGGAGACCACCTGCGCCAGAGCCATTCTCTGTGGATACATTGGAGGAATTTACGGTACCAGTCGAGGCAGTGTTGGAGGCCACTGCATTTTGGAGTGCAGCAAAGAATGCTCCATTTGGTATGCCAGATCGGGCGGATGCTGTAGCAATGGACGTGTTATGGGCGCTGGCACTGCTGCCGCCGGTGCCCGGATTCTGACTGATTGCTGCTGTAGTAGCACCAGAGAGGGGATATTGCGAAGATGCGGTCGCGCTCAAAGACGACTGCATGGGGAGTGATGATGTGCTGTTACTCATGATTTTCTTGGCGTGTGACGACTTGTGCTAAGATGAACACGATAGCGCAGAAAACAGAGTCTTAAAAAACAAGGAAGTAATCGCTCAAAAGCGAAGTATGTGGGGTAGGTTGGAAGCTGATAACGTAGAAGAACAGGATAGAAAGTACGAGGGTCTGGGAAGGAAGATGATCGCTAGTCAATTGAAGAAAAAATAAAGCGGGAGATCACGAATGCTCCGTATGCGATGAACCGAGTTGGGTCGGGTTAGAATGAGGATCCACAATGATGATGAGAATGAGAAAAAAGCTGCCACAACAAATGATGAGTAAATGAGTGATGGAATGTAGACAGCGTTAGGACAGAATGGAGATGAACGAAGGTCAGCGCGTCCGAAGCACTTGCTCACGATTTAAGTGATCACCAAGTGAGTTCGCGTTTCGCGTTAACCTTGGAAAGACCGCGAATGCTGGGAGAGAATAGTGTATGAACAGCTACGAGCTGGCCTACACTCACCTCAACCCACACCACTCGTCCACAAGACGTGTGTGTGCGTATGCGTGTGCGCGTCTTTGTGCGGATGTGGTAATGCTTCCCGTCGCGGTTCTGTAATTTCAACCCTGACGGAAAGTGTGCTTGTGATAGCTTGCCCTCGGAAAATGCGGTCGGTGTGTGTGTGGGACCCAATCGGCCAAGTCAATTCGATTGGGGCTTCAAGGCCGGGGCTTCCGCTCAGTTTTCACTCCGATCGGTAGGTGCTATGTAGACGAAACCGAAGCGAAACGGCGGCCTTGTCCCTTCCAACCGAGGGCAGTTGCGAGGGAAGGGAGACTAAAGTTGTGGCAAGCACGCGGGATGGGCCGGGTGAAATGAGACTGAGATCCAACGAGATGCATGGACACGGGTGTCGGCGTATAATACAAGTCGCCGCTAAGCCTACTCGAGTATGTCCAGCGGTAGAAATCGTGTCGAGTCGGCGTGGTGAGTCGACTGGTTTTTGGAATGTTTTGTGTTAATTGCTCAAAATGTACATGAAAGGTGTGTAGTATGAGTATTTCAACATACATCGTAGTTACCCAGTGTGTATCTAAATTCAATCCAATTAGATTTTAACACCAACACATCCCAATACACGCCATTCATACTCCAATCCATTTCCTTAAACCACACTTTTCGCTTTTCTTAGGCCCAAGAAGCGCCCTAAGAGCCGCTCTAAGAAAAGTTCCAAGAGAGTCTAAGAAAAGTTCCAAGAAACGCCAAGAACTGCTCGAAGATCCGAATCCGCCCAAGACAAACCAACAGAGAAGAAATTTGGACAACTCACGACGACGACGACCCAAAAACAGGAATCTTGTCCTAAGACGACACGGTTCTGCGTCTCGTAAGCCGCGGTGCACACGTTCTACAATTAAGTTTACGCTTGAAACTGATGCCACTCAACCCACACTGACTGCACTACTGAACTCATTTTCGTTGGTGAATGCACCACGACACTGCCGCTCACGTTGGGTATGCATCACGACACAGAATTCAGTACATGGGGTGGCGGAATTATCTCGTTCTAACAACACGACCCCTGCCCAAGTTACTGAGAAATGTTGTTGCCAGTGGTTTAGGCAGCACCGTGGGTTGGGCTTGGGGAGAGCTAGGTGGTTTGGGGAAGTTTCGTTGCACAGTAATGCGTTGGATCAGCGTGATGCGCCCACGTTAGTATACCCTAGTGTGCGATCTACTTCATTCTAGTATTTACAGCCTGTCTTCAAAGCACTATCTCGTGAATTTTACAAGTTTTCTCAGTTTATGCTTCTGTTGTCGAATCTTCTAGCCTGCTCCTGTCGTCAAAGCTACTTGACGAAGCCGCTTGCACTTGATCCTGCCATGTCAACCTAACGCTCATATCAGCCAGTCTGCCAAGCGCCTCTCTTCGGAACCAAGTCGAGCGTGCGTTGGAATTCCAAACGCTCTCAGGATCATTGGTGGGCAAGTGGCTCAAATGACGGGCAGTAAAAAGCGTTGGTCATGGTCAGTCAAGCGCTGCGGTGTAACAGGCCAAGACATTCCAACGGGGAGTACTTCTTAAAATGAGCTATGCTACAGAACAACATGTCAGAATGAATCATACCCATTGAGACATGGGCTTATGACATGCTGTCAAAGGAACATGTGACAAAATGTGTACAAATGTGACGACCGCGGTTAATCGAGTTATCTCAGCTTGTCACACATTTGTCACGTGGTAGTGTGGGAGATAAAGGCGGAGTATAAATACATGTAGCTTACGCTACTACGAGGGTGAACAGATCATCGGTTGACAGTTACAACAGTGGCAATTAGGTAGAAGGGGCAAGCGAGTCACGCACGTGATGGTGCCTTCATTTCATCATCGCCGCCGCGCTCGCCCCTCGTTCTAGATATGTGCAAACAATTCACGCCATTTACACGAGCTTGCAAGCATCCTCGAAGTCAAGGCGAGGTGCGCGAGGGTAGAGCTTGCTAGTATCACCATAGCCGAGGTTGACCATGAAGAGAGACTTGACGTTGGTACCCTCGAAGAAGGCCTTGTCGACGGCCTCGTTGTTGAAGCCAGTCATAGGACCGACATCAAGACCCTTCATGCGAGCAGCAATGATGAAGTAAGCACCCAAGATACCGGAGTTGAGCTTGGCAGTAGGCTCAATCAACGCAGGCATGCTCTCGAAAACAGCCTTGGCGGGGTAGCCAGGGGAGAGGAAGTCGAGCTTCTCCTTGAAGTCAAGGTCATAGCCGATGATGGCAGTAACAGGGGCTTCCATAGTCTGGCGGATGTTGCCCTCCATCAGAGTGCCCTTGAGCTTCTCCTTGCCCTCAGCACTCTTCACGAAGACGATGCGGATGGGGAAAGCGTTGAAAGCGTTGGGGCCCCACTTGCAAATGTTGTAGATTTCCTGGAGAAGGGAATCCGGCACCTCCTTGGGCAAGAAGCCGTGGTGAGTGCGGGCATTGGTGAAGACGTAGTCAATAACCTCCTGGGAGACGGCGGGAGCGACCTTCTCTGCCTCAGACATGTTGGAATGGACGACTTTTTGGATCTAAACACGTGTGAAATGCGAGGATACGTGGGAGTTTCAAGGTCAGTTGTGCTTAGCAATGTACTAGAAAAGCATATAGGTATGGGTTCTTTAAATCCATGGACACGGCGTATGCCTACCGGTGCCTCAAAGGGGGAAATTGCCTGGAGCACATGCGTAAAGAACGTCTTAGGTTCCATCGGCTATCACCTTGCATCGGTTATTCTTAAGTTCTTATAAAGTATTCCGGTAGAACACATCAGCTAGGAAATATATGCTATAGTTACACACGGATATGTTAGCTCTACATGCGATAGATTAACGCTGCAAGTTACTCCTCCCACTTGTCAGGCCAGTCGCAGGAGCACTTTTTTGCTACTTTTTCGGGACCGGGGGTGATGGAATACATGCTGCTTCCCGAAGCATCCTTCACTTGTGAGAAGCGCCTGGAACAATCGAGAAGGCAGGGCTTGGCACAAAATCAAGTGTACTCGACGTGTGAGGCATTCCGCTCTGAGGCGAGAGGTCGGCGGACTGGGGCAGGGAAATGACACTGAGATAGCCTCATATCCGTTTTCCCCAGACATGACATGTGCAATCCTAAGGATTTTGCTTCGGGAATGAACGAAGCAAGGATTGCTCTCAAATGCAATACAACCCCCGAGATTCACTGCTCAAGCATGATATCCCTACTTTATGCAGATATTGGGTTTATTGTGGTCGTTTTCACTTTTACATACTTACATACACTGGGAACTGCTCGATCCGGGACATCCAGTAGGTTACTGGAATGGACGGATTGACTGCAGTGCAACGGTTGCTTGGCTGCCGCCAACCGCGCCGGCTGCACCTACCACTGAAGTGGCAGCTGCAACGATCGCGCTGGGAGTCGTCATGGAAGCTGCCTTGTGCATGGCGTTCAATTCTTCTACACCCCTTAGCGATTCCTGCATCACACGACCGTAGTCTCCCTCTCGCTTGCGAGCGTTGATGACATCGGCGATGCTCTCAGTCGTCTGGCGTTGAGTGGCCAGCTTCTTCTCCAGTGTCACCAAAGTCTTGTGATAGCCATTGGACTGATTGCTTCGCTCAAGTGCATCATACGCCGAGTTGGCAGCCAGTAATGCGCTTTTTAGTGAGTCTCGCATGGCGCGAGCCTCTGCAACTTGCTTCTCCAGTTTTTCCTTGATCTCCTTGTGCTCAAGCTTCTGCTGCTCAGACGACTTGAAATCTGACATGGCAGCTCGCTTGGCTTCAATCTGCTTCGTGATCTCTGCAATCTCTGCTTCAATCTTTACATCAAGGTTTTGGATCTGCTGAAGCTCCTTGCGACGGTTTGCGAGCTCCTTCTCAATAATCACCTTAGTTGTCTCGCTCTGCGCTTTACTCATCTCCTTAAACGATAGGTCTCCCTTCAGCTCCTCCAGCTTAGTTCGGTCCGTTGGGAGTGTCTGTTGGGAGACGACTTGCTTGCTAATGTGTCGAAGCAGCTTCACAATGGCATTCTGGTGCTTCTCCTTCGCGGCCATTTCCATGGCGTAGTTGGTGGGGAACTCCTCCATGTACTTCTGAATCGAGGCCTCCTTACGTTGCAGGGCTTCGTTCTGATGAGCATGCAGGTGATAAGACTTTGCTGCCATCACCTCCTTCTCCTTGTTCTCTAGCTGCTCATGCAGCTGAGCGATTTGTGCAGAGAGCTCCTTAGCCCGAACATCAAGGGCAGCGATCTCATTATTGGTGTCCTTAATCACGCGCGCAAGATGGTTCCAAAGGTCTTGGCCCGTCATTCCTGTCGCGAGCGAGTCCTCAAGATTGGCTAGCATTCGTGTTAACCGCGCGTGCTCTTTCTTTAGCTCCAAGCCCCGAGCATGTGTAGCATATGCCTCACTGTTGAGCTCATCCTTGGCAGCTTGCACACGCATCTCGAGCTCAGCTGCAATGCGTTCCTTCTTCTGAATCTCAGCCTGAAGAAGCGCAGACTCTTCTCGCAGAGCGATATATTCCTGTTGGACGTCCTCACCGAGCTTCCCCATACGTTCACTGATTTTCTCATAGTGCTCTGCAATGCGGTCGGACAGTCGCTTACATTCGGCCTCGATATCTGCAGCGCGTGAGAAGATGGCATCGACATTGTCGCGTTCGTGGGCGTTGCGTTCCTTGACGAGCTCGTATGCCTCGCGGACGTCTGCGACATCAGTGTGGCTTCGACACTTGTCCAGAGCAAGGTTGTAATCTGCCAGTTCGCCCTCCTTGAGACGAATTTCCTTCAACAGATTCTCGTGTTTACGTGCGTACTGCGCATACATCTGATTGTCAGCTTCGATGCGCTGCTTCTCATCCTCCATGTTGCGCATTTCTGTCAGAATGTCATGCAAACGCTGCTTGAGATCGGAGAGGAAGAACGACTTATCTGCTACTTGACGTCCTGGACCGAGGGTCCGGGTTTGTACGCCCTGGAGGCCGAGGTTCATCATGGGACGATTCTCGACCATGAGTTCGTCCTGCAAATCGAGACCACCTCGTGCTCCCACGGTGGGAGGGCGCATGGTAGCGAGCTTTCCACCCACGGTGCCTCGGATCGTAGCCATCTGGGACTGGTGAGAAGACAAAGGTTGTAAGGACGGTATGAGTTTGTGAAATCGTCATGGGGAGGAGGATCCGGTCGACGACGTACTGCATGATGAAAAGAACGGATCACAACAGCGGATATGCCATACATCGAGCTAAAACGGTCGTGGCATCCTAACCGCTAGCTGCCTTCAGACCAGAATTTCTCAACGAGGGTACAGATTCGTGACACCTACGCAGGCCCCTTAGGACCATGAGGAAAAGATGAACACGCTCGCCCAACTTTCATAGCAAGCCAGCATCGTAATCCCCACATTCGCCAGCACAAGGGATCGTACAAGCATTTAAACTGCTCCCAACATAAACGCCGCTGAAATACCGCATAACTAACATTCTGACCAGGCTTTCTATGCGTAATTCCACATATAACAGGGGTATAGCACTCGATTGTGACGTTCACATGTCCACAACTCTGCCATGCCTCTACAAATCGCGCCTCTTCCAAACTTCATTGAGGACCGTTTTCGCTTCCCAAATTCAAAAAGTGGCCAAAGGTGGTGGATTAGATCACCGCCCGAGGGTGGATGGAGTCATCTTCAGGGCTTCTGCGTGCGAAGATCACACGCACATTTGGTGGCCGAGATGGATTTCCTGTCATGAATTAGTTGCAGATATGTGTTATTAACTTTATGTCGTGCGGGAATCTCTATAAGATAATGCGTGTTCTCTCGAGATCAGGGTGAAATCACGAGGGAACAACACGGGGCGAGATATAAGTGTGAGAGGAACGGAAAATGGGATATTATAGGGGGAGGTAGAAGTGATAACCTTTATGCAACCTCATCATGACGACCTTTCGTACTGAACCTAACCCTTCTACTTGGTTCCATGACCCACTGATGCGTATCTAGCTCTACTTCGAACCAAACTAGTATGTCGACCGAAACTACCGAGGCACCCCCTACGAAGCGTGCGCTGATCACGGGTATCACGGGTCAGGACGGTTCGTACCTTGCTGAGTTCCTTCTTGAGAAGGGCTACGAGGTCCACGGCATTATCCGTCGCTCGTCTTCTTTCAACACGGGCCGCATTGAGCATCTCTACAAGGATCGTCACCTCTCCGGCGTGAAGCTTTTCCTTCACTATGGTGACCTCACGGATGCCAACTGCCTTTACACCATCATCAGCAAGGTGAAGCCCGACGAGATCTATAACCTCGGTGCGCAGTCCCACGTCGCTGTCTCGTTCGAGATGCCCGAGTACACCGCTCAGGTCGATGCTGTTGGCACCTTGCGCCTTTTAGATGCCATTCGTGCCGCTGGTCTGGAGAAGTCCTGCAAGTTCTACCAGGCCTCCACCTCTGAGCTTTACGGTAAGGTTCGCGAAATTCCTCAGAGTGAGACTACCCCCTTCTATCCTCGTTCTCCCTACGCCGTTGCTAAGCAGTACGCTTACTGGATCGTCGTCAACTACCGTGAGGCTTACGGTATGTTCGCTTGCAACGGTATCCTGTTCAACCACGAGTCCCCTCGCCGTGGCCCTACTTTCGTCACTCGCAAGACGACGATGGCTGTAGCTCGCATCAGCAAGGGGCTCCAGAAGTGCCTGTACCTTGGTAACCTCGATGCCAAGCGTGATTGGGGTCATGCTCGCGACTACGTCAAGGGTATGTGGATGATGCTTCAGCAGGAGAAGCCTGATGACTACGTTTTGTCCACTAACGTGACGACTACTGTCCGCTCGTTCGTCGAGAAGTCTTTTGCTCACGTCGGTATCACCATCGAGTGGGAAGGCAAGGGCTCCGATGAGGTCGGTAAGAACAAGGAGACCGGCGAGATCCTTGTCCGAATTGATCCCAAGTACTACCGACCTGCAGAGGTCGATTTGCTTCTCGGTGACTCCACCAAGGCGCGACGCGAGCTCGGTTGGTATCCTGAGGTAGACTTGGATGGTCTCGTCAAGGAGATGATGGACGCCGACCTTGCCGCAGTTGGCCACGACAACCTCAAGTGGTAAGAATCGAAGATCATGGAATCGAGCCTTGTTTGGTTGTGCAAATCGACTGGCAGACAGACTAGCAGGCGGACAGAGCGGCATCCCCAAAGCATACTTCTCGTAGTCACAATCTGTCCCTTCGTCACTCTCTGCCCGAGTTGCATTGATCGCTTTTCCTTGTCCAAAGACCAGATTCGCCCACGTTTGCTGCACTGATACCCTGATCGTTTTGCCTCAGTGACGCGATTAGGATATGTTAGATTCGATTGATTTGATTGAGTCGATTGGCGTTTCTTTCATGGCTGTTCTAACAATTGGTTCGACACAAATGACACAAACGTGAACTTTTGTCGGAAGCTTGTACACAACTGTGCTCCATCTTGGGTGTCACTCTAACTCATACTGTTTGTCATCGCTCCGCACACAAGAACCTCGTGTTTATGCAACAACCACATGGCTGGTGCGACTGTAACCTCACGTAGCACTTCAGCTAGTCAAATCGGGCTCTAGTGGTCGTAGCAGCAGCAGCATCAGCAGTAGTTGTCACGTCTCGCCCTCCATACGGTCCATCTCTTGCCAATTTCCCATTCCTCACAGATTGTCTTTCAACCTGCGTTTGAGCACTACTTAACAGCACATCCATTGCAACTTACCCTCCATTTCTTTCTCTCTTTCTTATTATAACCGCATCCGGCTAGAAAGGCTACCAGGCAAAGTTCTAGGGGGGGCCGGAATACCTAGACTAAGAGGTATAGAGACCGCTCCTTTTTGGCACCCAGAAGCAATCTCAATACACACCTAGAATCGGTATCCTCACACCC